>ENA-OOXJ01000008-OOXJ01000008.1-human-gut-metagenome-genome-assembly--contig:-NODE-8-length-186908-cov-9.959813_pt1 | contig 186908 bp, 169 predicted proteins | sample MGYA00241587_ERZ501343 | MGnify/ENA primary metagenome ERZ501343 (study PRJEB25962, sample SAMEA2042918) | human gut metagenome | biome: human gut; feature: human-associated habitat; material: faeces... | reverse complement strand
TGCATAGTCAGTGATATCTTTGAGATAAATGTGTCAACCAATATTGACAATATCAGAGAATGGAAATATAATTAAAGCAAATATATGCTGAAAGTAGGTGAAATATATGAATCATGTAAAATTCATGTTTAATAGAATAAACAACTACGATTTGCTTTATGAAGATATTATGGAAGGTAACCAAGAGTGGGGAGAAAACACTAAACGAGTTGAAGATCATACTAAAGAATATGTTACACAGGTGATGAAGGATACAATGCCTAATCTTTTAAATAAAAGCACTTTGAAATGTTTGGGATGTTTAGAACGTATTGCTAATGAAGTTTTCGCATTGGAAACCGATTCTGCTGAATATAAAATTACTTTTACTATTGATACGTTTCAGAATAAAGATGCGAGAATTATTATAGACATAGTACCAAAATACATTTATGAGGGTATAGAAAAGTGCTATGATCGTTATTTGGAAAAGTTAAAAATAGAAATTAAGAAGAGAATGAATGTAGACTGGAAAAGATGTGATTGGTTGATTGATGAGCCTTCGGAAGCATTATGTACCGAATTGTATTCTGAATTCTTTAAGTTAGAAAATAGAATTCGGTCTTTTGTAAGTAGAGTACTTACATTACATTTGGGGGTAGATTGGCTTAGTAGCTGTGGATTGGAAAAATATTATAACTCAGCAATACAGTTGTCAGAGACATTTAAGCAAAAGGTTCTGGAATTAGATGATATTAATGCCGAGTTGATTTCTCTGACATTAGAATCTGTGTTTGAAATTGTTTTTAAATGTAAGGTGTATGAGAATGATATTGTTCTTTCGAGAGCGGAATATGTACAGCTTGAAAAAATTTTGACGTCAGGCAAGGAAAATGAAAACGCAAAGAATTTTATTCTGAAAAGAAGAAAAAAATTGCTGATATATGGGAAGATATTTTGAAACAATTTCAGTGTGATCCTTGTTTTGATATTGAAGAAATTGAAACAACTATATATGATGGAAAAACACATTTTTCGATATAAAGTGTAAGGCATTAGAGCATAATACTGTTGAAGTATACTTTGAGATGTTTATTGATGATGATATGGGAGAGAGTAGTTCATGTTCAATTATTTATTTGCAAAACAGAAATTGCAGAAATCTTTAGAGCAAAATGCCTCTTTGTTAATGGAAGCGGTTGCGAAGGAGATGAATGTTTGATGCAGGCAGAACAGGATTCAGAGTATGATGATTCGGAGGTAGAAGAATTAAAACTCAAACTTATAAAATATGTAATAGAGAAGCTGAATCCCATGATTGCTCAATTGAATCTCATTAAGGAAGATAAGAAAAAACTAAAAGAATTTGTTTCAGATAATGAGTGTGAAGAATGTGGGAACTTTGGAATATCAATTAAAGCTGATTTTTATCCAATTGGTAAGTGCTGTTATTGTGGAACTGAAAATTAAATAACCCTATCAAAAAAAGTTAAAAATTTCCCCATCACACCCTTGACACGAGCGGGTACCGGCAAAACGTACGCATCTGCATTTGCGATGCGCGAACTTGGGTATAAAAAAGTCTTGTTTTTGGTTCATCGTAACCAGATTGCGAAACAGGCAATAAAATCATATCACAAGGTATTCGGAAACAGTGTATCAATGGGTATGATGTCATCTGCACTTGGTCGTATGGAATACGATAAAGATTATATTTTTGCTACCATACAGACATTTGCAAAAGATGAGAATCTGCATAGGTTTGAAAAAACACATTTTGACGCAATAATTTATGATGAGGCACATCATGCTTGTGCGGATAGTTATCGGAAAGTCATGGATTATTTTACGCCGCGATTGTCTCTTGGAATGACGGCAACACCGGACAGAAGGGATGCAGATGTTAAAGGACGTGATATATATGAGGTATTTGGACATAATATTGCGTACGAAATCCGGTTACAGCAGGCTATGGAAGAGGACTTATTGTGTCCGTTCCATTATTTTGGTATAACGGATTTAAATATTGACGATGAAGTTTGTGACACAGATAATTTCAGATTTCTCACATCTGATGAACGTGTAAAATATGTGATGTCGCAGGCCCGGTATTACGGTTACAGCGGAAGCAGGGTTAAGGGACTTATTTTTTGCAGCAGGATTGAAGAAGCTAAAGAATTATCGCGTAAATTCAATGAAAACGGGCTCAGGACGATTGCACTCAGCGGAGCCGATACAGAGGAAACAAGGGCGAATGCGATAGAACGCCTGGCAATGGAAGAGTGCGATGCAACGGAGGTGGTTCAACCGCTTGATTACATCCTGTCTGTTGACATCTTTTCTGAAGGAACCGATATAATCGAGGTTAATCAGGTAATAATGTTGAGACCAACGCAGTCTCCGATTGTGTTTATACAGCAGCTTGGACGAGGACTCAGAAAAGCAGAGGGTAAAGAGTATGTGGTTGTTTTGGATTTTATCGGTAATTACAGAAATAATTTTATGATACCGATTGCACTTTCAGGTGACAGGACATATAACAAGGATACCGTCAGACATTATGTAACTGAAGGATCCAGAATAATTCCGGGCAGCAGTACGCTGCATTTTGATGAGATATCGAAGAAAAGAATATTCAGTTCTATCGACAATGCTAACTTCAGTGATATTAAACTCATTAAAGAGAATTATTTTAATTTGAAGAATAAACTCGGTCACATTCCAGCATTGACCGATTTTGATAAATACGGTGAAATGGATGTGCTTAGAATATTTGATAACAACAGTTTGGGATCGTATTACAAATTTCTTGTGAAATACGACCCGGACTACAAGGTGCGCCTATCGGATGAGAAGGCCCAGGTCATAGAATTCATATCCAAGAAAATTGCCAATGGCAAAAGAGCGCACGAACTTGTGCTTCTCAAAGAAATTTTAAAGGGACAACGGGATCTGATTATTAATATGGCTGATACGCTTCACAGGGAATACGGACTTATTGTCGACAGAAACTGTGCTGAAAATGTCGTCAACATATTTACTAATGAATTCCCGGCAGGAGTGGCGCGCGCAACATATAAGAATTGTGTTCTTATCGAACCGGCACATAATGCTTTTTCAAGGCTGTCGGCGTACGCATCGTTGCTCAATAACAACACCGATTATGAAGCCAGCCCTAAATTCATGGAAATGCTTTCCGATAAAGCTTTTCGTTCGATAATAGAGGAACTGGTTGATTTTGGACTTGCCAGATATGAAAGAGATTACAGAGATTCCGATTCACAAAGCGGATTCGCGCTTTATCGTAAATATACATATGAGGATGTGTGCAGGATACTCAACTGGGCACATAACGAGGTTCCACTCAATATAGGTGGATATAAGTATGATGATAGGACAAAGACTTTTCCGATTTTTATTAATTATGACAAAGCGGATGACATAAGCGATACTACCAGATATGAGGATCACTTTACGACAAGTAACACACTTATAGCTATTTCCAAAAGTGGCAGAACAAGAAAATCAACCGATGTCGTAAATATGCTGGAGGCTAAGCAAAGAGGAATCAAAGTTGAACTTTTTGTGCGAAAGAACAAGGATGATAAGATTTCCAAAGAATTTTATTATCTGGGAAGCATGCAGGCAAAGGGTGTGGCACAGGAATTTGTTATGGCCAACACAGACAAAACAGCTGTTGAGATTGAATGGGAACTTGATGTCCCGGTGCGTGAGGACATATACGAATATATTACTCAGGGATGAAAGAGGTGTGATTTATGAAAACGATACGAGTTGTTGCCGCAGTTATCAAGGCGATGAATGACAATGGCGAGAAAATTATTTTTGCCACGGAACGGGGATATGGCGAGTTCAAAGGCGGATGGGAATTTCCGGGTGGTAAGATTGAACCGGGAGAGACGCCACAGCAGGCGCTATGCCGTGAGATAATGGAGGAACTTGACACGAAAATTCAGGTCGGGGACCTGATAGACACAATAGAATACGATTATCCGGCATTCCATTTGTCGATGGACTGCTTCTGGTGTGAGGTGCTTTCAGGAAATCTTGTGCTTAAAGAGCATGAGGCGGCCAGATGGCTTACATCCGATGAGCTTGATAGCGTGGAATGGCTGCCGGCAGATGTAACATTGATAGATAAGATAAGAACAGGAATGAGAAAAATACCTGTCAAATGAGCCCATTAATATAGTATTATAAATTTAGAATAACGTTCAAAGACAGACCGCAGAAAATGCAGCTCTGAAAAACAGAAGAGATATACCATATTGGGCATAAATTTTATTTGATGGGTATTTGATAGAATGTTCATTTTGAAGATGCTATATTGGCTAAAAACCTTATTTTGTGCGTCTTTTGAAACATCAGTTTATTTGATTGAAACGTTAAAAGTATATGATTTGGAGTTGGTAGATACTCTGAGAAATATGTTGTATATACCAATCAGATAGAGGACGTTGCACGATAGTTTAGTACATGGCATCCACCGATACAGCATTATTTACAGTATGGAATGATCATGACTTGTTGTAAGTGTATTTGGGAATATGGTACTGAAACTACAGTACATTGATACGAAGGAGATTTAATATAATTGCAAGAAAATATTAATGTATATGAAAAATTTTTATGCCTAGAACCTATCGTAAGCGCAACCCCATGTGTTCATAGCAATATAGAAATGCAAGGGAAAAGAAAAATATTTTACATAAGTGATATTCATTGTGAATTCAAATTCCGAAAAGGATACGAAAAATTATCAGATCAAGAATATATTTCGCACGTTATAGCAAAGATGAATGGTGATGAACCATTCGGTGACAATCCGTTAATTATAGTTGGAGATATTAGTAGTCAATTAAAGAATGTTGACTTTTTTTTCTCTCAACTTAGAATGCGAAGGGATGGTATCATTATATTTATATTAGGGAATCACGAGATTTGGGCATATGACTCACCAATACGTGATTTAGACAAAATAGTCGAAATGTATCGCGCTATTTGTAATAAATATGATGTAATCTTGTTACAGAATGAATTGGCTTTTTTTTACGATGAGAGAACTGGAAACGGAGATTTACTTCCATTTTTTAAACACCATATAATTTCAGAAAAAGATTTATTAGATTTGTCTATTGATAAAATTCAAGCTTATGCAGAAAAAGCAAAAATGATAGTCTATGGAGGATTGGGATTCTCAGGAAAGTGTAAAGCGATAACACGTAATGGTAACATTTATAATGCGGATGTTGGTCTTTATAGGGATATTGTACCTTCGCTTGCAGAAGATATAATTCAATCTTTTAAATGCGAAAAGGCTTACTTTAAAGTTGTAGATGCATTATCTAATTATCCGGTTATTATAGCTACACATAGCCCTTTTGAAAATTGGAGTGAAAGTGTATATAATCCGAACTACATTTATGTGAGCGGACATACACATCATAATACTTTTAATATGACACTCGAAAAGACACTTTTTGCTGATAATCAGGTTGGATACACTAGTGATAATTATGATTTAAGATATTTTTTGATTGACGGCACTTATGATTGTTTTATTAGTTATCCTGATGGAATCCATGAAATAACATATGAACAATATATTGATTTTAATATTGGTAAAAATGTTAGATTAAAGAAGAAAAATGATGGCAAACAAATTATCTTGCTGAAAAAAGGGTGTGTTCATATGTTCGTATACTATAATGCTAGCAACAGTTTGATGTTACTAAATGGTGGAAGTAATAAAAGGCTTTCGCATGATTTGAATTATTACTATGAGAATCTTGATAAATATGCTGGTAACATTAAAAAGTTAATGAGTTCTTATACTGATGCTCTTTTAGAAGTTTCAAAAGCAATAAAGACTATTGGTGGTGAAGGTACTATTCATGGCTGTATTGTAGATATAGATTGCTATAATCATATATATATTAATCCAATAGATGGAAAGATTACTCCATATTTTGCGTATGATTTGAAACGAAAATACGTATATAAAGACCTTTATGCTCTTCTTGAGGATAAGAAGCCTTCATTGCTATCTGGATATAATGATTGGAAAAAAATGAATCCTGACAATAATATGATATCGATTTGGAATACTGCTTTAGCGGATAGGGCTGTTTTAGTAACAGATAAAAGTATGTATAGAGCGTCAAGAATTGTAAAAGGAATTCAGTATCTTTTGTTTCAAGATATTGTTAGAGAATGGAACGATAAAATTCTTTTTAACAATAATCAGAACGAGACATACTCAGAAATAGAAAACATAATGATTGATAAAAGTATATATAATTTGATGTCGCCAAGCAACACAAATTAATAATATATAGAAAGTAGTGTAATTTATGAAATGATACTAATTGTCGCTGCAGTTATCGGGGCAACGAATGATAATTGAGAGAAAAATATATTTGCCACAGAATTGGCAGGAATGTGAAAATTACCTGTCAAATGAGCCCATTAATATAGTATCATAGATTTAGAATAACATTCAAAGAACAGACCGCAAGGAGGAAAACCACATGTTATCATCAAATTTATTAAACAGAACAAGTTTTGGATTTTCGGCAGAGAATCCGAAGGGAGAACGAAACGGAGGAAGCAGGGGCAAGGACTGTGAAAAGTTAAGACCATGTATTCAGATCAAACCGCAGGAAGAAGTGGTTCTGTGTGACACGGACGGCCCCGGAATGCTGACACATTTATGGTTTACAGGTTATGTTGGCCATTCATTTATTCTTCGAATCTATTGGGATGGTATGGATGTTCCGTCTGTGGAAGCTCCGATTTCCGCATTTTTTGGATGTGCATATGATGAGAACTTTGCAGACCGGGATGGAAACTATCCGGTGCTGAATTCAAGCTGTATTCTGGTGGCGCCGGGAAGAGGATACAATTGTTACTGGGAGATGCCATTCCGGAAACATTGTAGGGTGACGATGGAAAATCGCGGCAGCAAGGAAGAAACACTTTTTTACATGATTGAGGGATGGCACGGCGAACTTACAGATACGGACGTATACTTTCATGCAGCGTACAGGCAGGAGCATCCGGTGCAGAAGGGACGTGCTTATACGGTCATCGATGGAATTGAAGGAAGGGGTATATTTGCCGGGCTTTGCTTTGCGGCAGGTATGAATGGCAATAATACATGTTGGGTAGAGGGCGAGCCTAAGATGTATCTGGATGGAGACAGATATCCGACAATTAATTACACGGGAACGGAGGATTACTTCTGCGGTTCTTATGGGTTCGGAAATGATATTTTATTGCATAAGTATCAGACCTTCAGCGGACTGTATACGGGGATGTATGCGATTTTAGGTAATGACAGTCAGGAAATGTATAATGGGCAGCAGCGCTTTTTGCTTTACCGTTTTCATGTAAAGGATCCGGTTTATTTTCAAAAATCGTTTCGTATGACCATGGATAATCTCGGCTGGACAGGAGCGAGATATGATGATTACACATCCGTTGCATACTGGTATATGGAAAAACCATCCGGACTGTCTGTAGGGCTGCCGTCCGATGAAGAGATGATTATGAAATAAGGCCGTGCAAAATCAACGGAGTAGGCAGGCAGAAAGGCGTGAAGCTGATAACCACAATAAATAAAGAATATATATTTACTTAATATTAAAATCATGCTATAATTTGATTACCAAAATGGTAATTTAAAATGAAAGGAGGAGTATATTTAGGTTTGGGAATGCAGATACTTTATAAGAGTGAAACTGCAAAGAAACAGTTTTGTTCCGAATACAAGAAAAAGTGGAAATATCCTGAGCAAGTGAAAAGGAAACTTGAGGCTGCGGAAAACTTTATATGTAATGCAGAGTCATTGATGGATGTTATGAATTATATTCCATTTCATTTTGAACATTTAATAGGTGATAGAAAAAACGAATGGAGCATACGATTAGGTAATACAGGGTATAGAGTTACAATGATTCCTTGCGATAGTGATGAAAACGAAATCACGGAGGGCGACATTTTGGCTCAATGTAAAATGATTAAAATTGTTAAGGTAACGGAGGTGTCAAACCATTATGGGTAATATTAATGAATACAAAGATATAGTGGCCTTTCACCCTGGATATTATATTGCTGATATTATTGAAGATATGGGAATAAGTCAGGCAGAGTTTGCAATAAGAATGGGAACAACTGCCAAGACATTAAGCCAATTGATTAATGGTCAGGCAAATATATCAAACGATTTGGCCAAGAAACTTTCTGCTATGCTTGGAACAAGTATAGAAGTCTGGCAGAATTTACAGAATACGTATGATCGGAAATTGATTGAAATTAGGCAAGCCAAGGATATTGATGAACAGGCAGAATTGGCAAGGGAGATAGACTATAAATATTTTGTTGAGGTTATTGGGCTTCCGGCAGCAAGGAGCATTCAAGACAAAATAATAAATATGTGTAAGTATTTTAGAGTCGCGGATTTGAGGATTATGTTGCAACCGGATTTCCTGGTAAATTTCAGGGCGGGTTCGGCATGTAACAGTCCAAAGAACGTTATCAATTCCAGAGCGTGGGTTCAGACTGCTATAAATATTTCAAGAAGCATGGAAACTCAACCATATAACGCTGAGAAATTGAAAAGATGTCTGCCGGAACTTAGAAGTATGACGGTTAGGAAACCGGAGGAATTTTTACCAAGAATGCGAACGATTTTTGCAGAGTGTGGTATTGCATTTGTTCTATTGCCGCATTTGAAAAATTCTGGAATAAATGGTGCGGTTAAGTGGCTGACAGAGGATAGGGTTGTGCTTGCAATGAATAATAGAGGACTGGATGCGGATAAGTTCTGGTTTTCGTTATTTCATGAAATTAAGCATGTCTTTCAGCAGAAAATTAAAACAGTTTTTATCAGCAGTACAGTAGAAGAGATGAAAGATATTAATAACAATCTGGAGGCTGAGGCGGATAAATTTGCAACAAATTATTTAATTTCACCGGTAGACTATAAAAGGTTAGCACCATCAAAATATACTTCCGATGATGATATTATAGAATTTGCAAGGTCCATTGGAATCCATCCGGGAATTGTAGCCGGAAGGCTTCAGCATGATGGAATAATTGCGCAGAACAGGTGTTCCAAACTAAAAGAAAAGTATGTGATTGAATAAGGAGACCAGCTATGAAAAGAAAAGTTATAATTATAATAGCTGCTGTATGTTTGGCACTGGTATGCGGCGGGGCGTTGTTTTACAACATAAGAAAATCCAATCCTGCTTTAGGTGATGACGAGCTGCTCTTGTTGTCAAGTAAAGGATATAATTCCGTTGAAATTTATGAACAGAAAAACAAATTGACTGTAATTGCAAAATCGAAAGCGGAATTCTTTGATGACACGCAGTTCACGGTAGAAACTTCAGGAGAAATACCCCCGGCGGATGTGGAAATTACATGGATGACAATTGATGGGCGTCCGGAGTTGGAGTTGTTAGAGGATGAAGACCTCGTTATTGCAGAGCTGAAAATAAGAGAAGACGGCAGCCTGATCTGCGATAAAAAGATTAATTTTGTGAAAAAGGCGACCGATGCAATAGAAGACGTGCTGAAGCATAAATCATAAGGAGGCTGTTATGAGAATAAGAACTGCTCAGATGGATGACGTTGATGCTGTTGCGGCTGTGGAGAAGGAGTGTTTTCCACCGGCGGAGGCTGCGACAAGGGAGGAATTTGCAGAGAGAATATTACATTATGGCAATCATTTCTGGCTGATGTATGACGGAGATAAGCTGGCTGCATTTGTGGACGGATTTGTGACGGACGCGCCAGATCTGGCCGATGAGATGTATGAGAGAGCCGATATGCATAACGAAGCCGGCGCATGGCAGATGATTTTTGGCGTTAATACAATGCCGGAATATCGTAGAAGGGGGCTTGCGGGTGAATTGATCAGATGTGCGATCGATAATGCCTTAGAGGCGGGAAGAAAAGGACTTGTCCTGACATGTAAGGATGAACTTGTGCATTATTATGCAGGATTTGGATTTAAGGATGAAGGCATAACAGATAAATCCACGCATGGCAATGTTGCATGGCATCAGATGAGACTGGAATTTTAAGGCCTGAGCCTAGAGCGAATATAAATTAACAGCGCATATTGTCCTGTATGACAATATGCGCTCATATATTATTTCCACTTAAAAGTAATCATTCCGTATACATAGATAAATACGATTGCAACAGGAACCACGAAGCGGAAAAGTGGTTTCATCCAAGGCTTTATTTTCATGCCTTTGCCGGTGTTGGCTTCGGCGATGAAATTGTCCCAGCCCCAGCCGAACTTGTTGCAGCAGAACAGAGCGAGAACAAGCGAGCCGAGAGGAAGAATGGTGGACGATACTATGAAGTCCCAGAAATCAAGCCAGGTTGTACCGGCGGCAAACGGCTCGAATTTAAATACACTGAATCCGAGTGCAGTGGTTAAAGCAAGCAGGAAGATTATGATACCGCATACCAGACATCCCTTTGGTCTGGACCAGCCGGTAAGATCCCGTATCATAGCGAGTATGTTTTCACATACACCGAGCACGGTTGACATCGCTGCAAAAATCATAAACATGAAAAACAGGCTTCCCCATATACGCCCGCCCGACATATTGTTAAATACGGTTGCCATGGTATCAAAGAGGAGACTTGGACCGGCGTTAACTTCGAGACCGTATGTGAAACAAGCCGGGAAAATGATTATACCGGCAAGGATTGCAACAAAAGTATCGAGAAGAATAACATTTACCGATTCGCCCATCAGGGAATGTTCCTTACCTATGTAGCTTCCGAATATGGCCATACCGCCCATGCCGGTGGACAGTGTGAAGAATGCCTGATTCATGGCACCGACCATTACAGAACCGTCGATTTTGGAAAAATCGGGCTTCAGATAAAATGCTAAGCCTTCGGAGGCGCCGCTTAATGTAAGACTGTGGATTGCAAGCACAAGCATGAGCACAAGAAGAGCCGACATAATATATTTGGTTACACGCTCCAGGCCACCCTGCAGGTTAAAACATAATATAAAAAAAGCAATTAAAACTGTAACGGCCATGAATATTACGTTTACGGAAGGCTCGGAAATCATTGAACTGAATCCGAGAGAAGCATAATTTCCAGTAAGAAATTTAGCAAAATAGTATATAATCCAGCCTGAGACAACGGTGTAAAATGCCATAAGCGATACATTGCCGGCGAGACAGAACCAGCCGAATACACCCCATTTCTGCTTGGGCTTGGATAACTTCTTATACATATAAATCGGACTTACCTGTGATGCACGACCGACAGAAAATTCCATAACCATCGCCGGGATACCAAGTATCAGAAGACACAGGATGTAGACAAGCATAAAGCTGCCGCCGCCGTTCTGCCCGCACATCCACGGAAATTTCCATACATTGCCGCAGCCGATGGCGCATCCGGCAGAAAGCATAATAAACCCCAGTCTGCTGCCGAGTTTTTCACGTTCCATAAGTAACATTCTCCTTCAAAAAACATTTTAATTTAAGTATACGGCCGCAAGCAGTATTTGTAAAATTGATGATTTTATGGTATACTATCGAAAATATCGTTTGTATGAGGTTGATATGGACATTAATATTTTGAAAACATTTGTAGCAGTGTGCGAACATTCCGGATTTTCCGCGGCGGCAGAGAAACTGGGATATACGCAGTCGACAGTATCGTCACAGATAAAAATGCTTGAGAAAGAGCTGCAAACAGTGCTTTTTGACAGGTATTATCGCAGAATATCGCTTACATCCGATGGCATTGTTGTGCTTGGTTATGCCAGGAATATCCTTAATGCACATGAGAAGATGCTTACCGATATTAACGGATGCGGTCAGATTGACGGAGATATAAGGCTTGCCATGTCAAGTTCGGTCGCTAACCGGTACTTCGGCAGGGAGTATCTTGGATTCAGAAGACAATACCCGGGAATCAGGCTTACGATTACAGAATGCGGCACCGAGAAGATGTTTGACATGCTTAGGAAAAATGAAGCGGACCTGGTATTCACACTCGATTCGCATATATATGAGTCAGAGTTTGAGATATGCGCGGAAAGAATGGAGAGGGCACATTTCGTGGCATCGGCAGAAAATCGACTTGCGCATATACAGCACCTGAATGTGTATGATGTAATAGAAGAACCGTTTATACTTACAGAGCATGGAATGAGTTACAGAAGGCTCCTTGATGAAAAGCTGGCCTCGGCATCATATGAAATCAAACCGGTGCTTGAAGCGGGGAATCCGTTGCAGATATGTGCAATGGTGGAGGGAAGCGGACTGCTGTCTTTTCTGCCCGATTTTATTACGGATGGCTATGTTAAGGATGGCAGACTTGTGTACCTGCCGGTTGATGACTGCGATATTCAGGTGTGGACACAGTTGCTGATACATAAGAATAAATGGCGTTCACCGGCGCTGGATGCTTTTATTACATATTATAAGAAAATAATAGAAAAAAGTGAGGATTAGCAATGCAGAAAGGATCAAATCCCAACATTACGGAAAATGCACAGAAACTGTTAGTGGAAAACAGAGGTGTATTAAAAAACAAAATATTCCTGTACCTTACGGAATTTTTTGCGGGAATGTCGGTTATGGCGGTAGAACTCGGAGCGAGCAGGCTTCTTGCTCCGTATTTCAGTTAATCGCAGATAGTCTGGACGATTATCATAGGCACGATCATGATTGCCATGGCACTCGGAAATATATACGGAGGAAAGAGCGCGGATAAATCGCCCAACCCTGACAAATTATACGGCAGGATACTCATCGCGGCAGTATGGATAGCCCTGATTCCGGTTGCCGGCAAGTATATTGTGCTTGGAATATCGGCACTGCTTATTTTTACGGTGAATAATAATTTCCTTATCATAGCTGCATTCTGTGCATGTATGGTAATATTTGTTTTTCCGCTCTTCTTATTGGGGACGGTTACACCGTCGTTGGCCAAATACTCCGTAAGCAGTCTTGACGACAGCGGTAGAACGGTCGGAACACTTGGAGCATTTAACACGATTGGAAGCATTATCGGAACATTTGTGCCGACATTTGTGACAATTCCGGCGGTCGGAACATCAATAACATTCCTTATTTTTGCAGGTATATTGATTGTACTTTCGGTGATATATTTTGTGAGCAACCGTGTCGGATATAAGAAAATCATCATATCCGGAGTTATCTTCGTGTTATGCTGTGTATTCGGACATGGAGACTCATTCGCATTCTGGCAGAAAGACCTTACATATGAAGGTGAGTCAATATATAATTATCTTCAGGTTTCTGAAGATGATAAACAGGTGTCACTGTCAACCAATGTATTGTTCGGTGTCCAGTCAGTGTATATGAAAGATGATACTCTGACCGGATTGTATTATGATTACGCAATGGCGGCACCTCTTATGGTTCCGGATAAGAATCCTGACAGTATGGAGATGCTTATCCTCGGAATGGGAACCGGAACATATGCGACACAGTGCCGTAAATATTTTGGCGACATGAACATCGAAGGTGTGGAGATTGATGAAAAAATAACGAAACTGTCAAGAAAATATTTTGCACTTCCGGATGATATCAACGTGACGACATATGACGGACGGGCATTTCTTAATGCATCCGACAGAAAATACGACGTTATTATGGTGGATGCTTACCAGGATATAACGATCCCTTTTCAGATGTCATCGGTCGAGTTTTTCAGGCTTGTTAAATCACATCTGAATGAGAACGGAGTCATGGTCGTCAACATGAACATGAGAGGAAATGATGACGGTGACATCAATCAGTATCTTGCAGATACCATTTCGTCGGTCTTTGGCAATGTGTACACGGTTGAGGTTGACAATTCAACCAACCGCGAGCTGTTTGCATCTGATAATAATGATATGATGGGTATGCTAAATGATAATATATCCGGAATAAAGGACGCAGACCTCCGTTTTATGATGAATAAGGTAAGAGACAATAGTATCGCATACAATGCGGGAAAGCTCATAATGACGGATGACAATGCACCGGTGGAACTTCTGGGAATGAAGGTCATAGATAAAATAATCCGTGATGAAGTGGCATATTATAAAGAGATTTTTGACGAAAACGGTGTGCAGGGAGTAATTGACGCACTCTGAAATTGCTGTTAAAATAATGTACATATAGTTTACTATGGAGAGGCGGGAATATTGTGAGAAAAATGAGTGTACCAAAGATTGTTTTTATGTGCATATTTGCACTAATCGGAATAATTTGTATATTGTATGGACTTAAAGTCCACAGTGCCGGATATGGATCAGCTTTTTTTGCGGTGTGGCTTGCATTGGGAATATTTTTTATATTCTGTACATGGGCAGTGTGGTTTGGTTTATGGATGCGCCTGCCGAAGTGGTTCAGGATAGCATTTATTGCACTGTGTGCGGTATGCCTTGGCTTTTTTGCGGTAATAGAGGCGTGTATAGCCAGCCGGATCAATTCTAAGGGCGAAGATAATCTGGATTACATAATCGTGCTTGGCGCAATGATCAGGGAAGACGGCCCGAGTTCAATCCTCAAGGCGAGACTTGACAGTGCGATAGAATATCTTGATGGCAATCCGGGTACTAAATGCATAGTGTCCGGCGGACAGGGATATGATGAACCTTGCTCGGAAGCGGAAGGAATGAGAAAGTATCTTGTAGAAAAAGGTATTGACGAATCAAGAATCATTATGGAACCCGATTCCATGAATACGATCCAGAACATACGAAACAGCAAGGCAATCATAGATAATGACAATGCAAAAGTCGGGATCGTTACCAGTAAATTCCATGTATACCGTGCTGTCAAAATAGCCGAAAAGCAGGGATTTAAGAACGTAAGCGGAATATCGGCATATGTTGTCGCGTCATATATGCCAAGTAATATGTTCAGGGAATTTTTTGGCGTGGTTAAGGACACTTTGCAGGGAAATATGTAAATTTAAGAGGACTTAAGGATGCGGGCAGGGTTAAATGTTTTGAAGTATATAGCGGTTTTTATTATGACGGTGGCAGCTGCAGCGGCACTTCTGGTGGCAGCAGCTCTTATCCCGCGGGATGCAATCAGAAATAATATGACCGAATCGGCAGAATTCCTAAAGGACGGCGAACTCTTCGGCGAGAAGATTAAGGGCGTGGATGGCAGTAAAATAGACCGTTATGCTGATTCGATACTGCTTGGCATTGCATATCAATATGATAGCGGGCATCCGCTTGAATCGGTTATGAAATCTGCATATTATTACACTGAATATCAGAATGAGAATGTGAATCTTTATGATGCAGTTACCGGGGAATATGAGGCAAATCAGCAATACATGCGCTATTGGCATGGAAGCATTGCGGTTGTAAGACCGCTTATGATGTTTTTTAATATACAGCAGATATACATTATCAATGCAGTTATAATTGCCGGATTAACAGCATGGCTTATGGTTATACTCATCAGAAACAAAGCATATCTGCCGGCTGTGGCAGCCGCGTGCGGACTGATACTTACATCATCCTGGTATGTGCCGATGTCCCTGGAATATACATGGACATATATAATTATGCTTTTTGCATCGTGTATAGGGACGCTTAGAGCATTTAAAGGAAACATGAGAGATACGGGATTGTTCTTTATGATAACCGGAATGATAACTTCGTATATGGATTTTCTTACAACAGAGACCTTGACACTTCTGGTTCCGCTCCTGCTGATAATATGGATTGATATCCGTAACAAAGGACATGCCGATGTGAAGAAAATACTGAAATCCGTATTGTTCTGGAGCATCGGATATATCGGAATGTGGCTTATGAAATGGGGTCTTGCGGCAGTAATCCTCCGCGAAAATGTCATGCCGTATATTACCGGGCATGTGCGCGAGAGACTTGGCGGGGACATAGGCATCGCACCATGGCGGTATTATGTTGGCGCGGTGACCCGCAATATACGTCATCTTTTTCCATGGGAATACGGACCGGCCGGAATTGCCGGAGGAGTATTTATCATTCTTGGCGCAATATACACAGGATATGTTTATAAGCGAAAAAATATCAATAAGCGCAATATTTATATATACTTAATTCTTGCAATAATTCCGTATATAAGGTATATTGTATTACATAACCATTCATATGTGCACTCTTTTTTTACTTACAGGGCACAGATGGCTACGATAATGGCGGTGGTTTTGATTGTGGGCGAGACTGCCGGATTCAGACATAACACTTAATCTTAAGATGATATAAGTCATTTTAGATAAATATTTATAACGGAGGTTTATATGAACTCAGAAATAAGAGCGAGGAAAAAGAAATTTGCAGCACTTGTAACGGTGGTGATGCTCGTTATGTGCAATGTAATGCCTGCCTTTGCGGCAACACACACTGCGGATGAATGGATGACATACGGGTCATTTAACTGGACAGAGGATTATTATGTTAATCCGGGCGATGAAATCCAGATATCGGGTACGCATACATTGTATGAATATGCTTATTATCAGATTGCATATTATGATGATAACAACAATCAAATCAAAGATGTGAAAAGCTATACTGCAGATGAGCAATATGATGACGGTGGTTATTATTTTGCACATAATGTTTTTGATTATTCCGACATTATGGGAGAATCAGACAAATCCAGATTGTTTAAGAACTGGAAGGTAACAGATGTATATAAGTCGGGTGGCTACGGTGGACATGTATATCTTACGGCACAATTTTATGATGAATTGAATGTAGTATATCATCTCCCGGAAGGAGCCGTTAATTCGCCGGATAATCTTTCAACATACCCACAGGGCAAGAGCGATATCATACTTGGGAATGCGTCAATGGAAGGATACACATTTGACGGATGGTATCTGGATGCGGAATTTAAGCTGCCGACAGCATCGATTGATGCCACACAGACTGGAGAAGTTGTACTCCATGCCAAATTCACCCTTAATCCTCCGGTAGATCCCGGAGACGGGGAAGAACCTGGAGCTGGGGAAGAACCTGGAGACGAGGAAAATCCTGAAAAAGATGAGAAACCGGAGAATCCCGGAAATACCGAGACACCGACGGATAATGACCCGAAACTCGGTGAAGATAATATAACAGTTCTTCTTACAGGACTTACGGGACTTGCAGGACTTGGTATTTTTACCATGACATTAAAGAGACGCCGTAAGAGTGAGAGAGAATAGAAATTGATACAAAAGGAGCATACGGATGGAAACTGAACACAAGAGGCGCGTGCGTTACAAGGGCAAATATCCGAGAAAATTTGAAGAAAAATATAAGGAACTGCAGCCTGACAAATATAAGGATACGGTAGCGCATGTAATCAGCAAGGGCAACACCCCGGCCGGAATGCATATTTCGATAATGGTTAATGAAATTCTGGACGTTCTGGATATAAAACCAGGACAGACGGGATTTGATGCGACGTTGGGATATGGTGGGCACACAAGGGCTATGCTTGAGAAACTTGAGGGCAGCGGCCATATGTATGCCACGGATGTCGATCCGGAAGAGTCGGCAAAGACTCGTGAACGACTTGATAAGCTCGGTTTCGGAAGTGATATCCTTACAATTAAGTTACAGAATTTCTGTACGATAGACGAAATTGCCAAGGAAGCCGGTGGTTTTGATTTTATCCTGGCTGACCTTGGAGTGTCGTCGATGCAGATAGATAATCCGCAGCGCGGTTTCACATTTAAAACCGACGGACCGTTAGATCTGAGACTGAACCAGCAATGCGGCATCAGTGCGGCAGAACGACTTGACAATATTTCGCGTGATGAACTGGCGGGTATGTTATATGAGAACTCAGATGAGCCCTACTGTGACGAAATTGCAGAGGCAATAACGGATGAAATCCGTAAGGGTCACAGAATAGATACGACTTTTAAACTTCGTGAAATAATAGAAAATACACTTTCTTTTATACCGGAGAAGGAGCGCAAAGACACGGTTAAGAAAACCTGCCAGCGCGTCTTTCAGGCATTGAGAATAGATGTCAACCATGAATATGAGGTTCTCTATGAATTTATGGAGAAACTTCCGGGTGCATTGAAACCGGGCGGAAGAGCAGCAATCCTGACATTCCATTCCGGTGAGGACAGAATAGTGAAAAAAGCACTAAAAGATGGTTTTAAGAATGGTGTGTATTCGGATTATTCCAAGGACGTTGTGCGGCCTTCTGCTAAGGAGTGCGCCGAAAACGCAAGGGCACATTCGACTAAAATGCGCTGGGCAATGAAAAGTAAATAACAGACTTTAACACAAAGAACCGGTACAGTTTCATGCGTACCGGTTCTTTTAATGCGTCTTGAGGTATTTTTTCTATCCGAATATGCTTTCGATGAGTTCTTCCCTTACAGAATCGTAGTGCGGGCCGACGAGACCGAAATCCATTTCCTTATATGTCCAGACCGCGCGGCCGATGCCGTACTTGTGGAATACGGAATTGATGTCGTGGAACCATCTTACGGTATCCTCAGCCGGAGCCTGATCGATGACACCATACTCGCCGCAATAGAGCGGGACATTCAATTTCTCGGCGGCTTTGATAGCGTCGTCAAAAAGTATCTCAAAGAAATCCGGGCCAAGTTCCTTAAGCCTGCTGTTTTCCTCGGCAAGTGCGCCGGTCATTGCGCTTGGCATGCTGTGGCTGATGCGCATGTATTCGTCAAAATCACCCGGATATCCGATATGAAAATCCTTTGGCATGTCCTGAACCCAGTGAGCAGCCTGATGTGTAAAAATAAGCGGCTCGTAGCAGTGAAAATTATAAACAATATTTTCGTCAACCGGCGGCAGAAGTTTTTTGATGGATGTAACGGCATTGTAGCCGACGCCGCCATAGAGAATTCTGGCCGTCGGGGCATATTCGCGGATTACCTTGACAGCACGGGCCGATAATTCGTTCCACTCATCAACAACGTTAAAGGACGCGACTTCATTAAGAAGCTCAAACATCACTATGTCCGCATCCTTGGCAAAACGGCTTATGATTTTTTTCCAAAGATTAAGAAAACGTTCCTGCAGTTCTTCGTTGTGGAAGAAATCCTTTGAATAGTCCTGGTCGTCAAAAATATATCCGGGTGTTTTGTGCAGGTCAAGCACCATATTCAAATTGTATTTACGGCACCACGAAATACAGTCCTCGATATGCCTGTATCCCTCTTCGATGTCACCGCCTTCTTCTGTCTCAACATTCTCGTAATCAAGCGGCAGCCTGACATGGTCAGCACCCCAGCCTGCAATTTTTTTAATATCATCTTCCACGATGAACGTATCGAGATGATGTTTGTCGAGCGGCCCCTGTGAAAGCCAGCCTCCGAGATTAATTCCTCTTTGAAATCCTTCCAATTTTCGCATGATAAACCCTCCTGTAAAATATTTTTTATTGTGATTTCAAGATAACACCTTTCTGACATAAAAAATAATAAAATATTGTTTTTATTATCAAAATATTGTGATAATATATAGAAAAAGAATGGAGGTTTTCTTATGAGCCGGAAGTCTGAGCGTGAACTTGTAGTCCGTCAGTTCATACAGCGTGAGGAAGAAATTTATCATCCCGGATATGATACCGAACTGAATTTTTATGAGGGCGTAAGTGACGGAAGAATTACAGATGTGTATATGGAACTTAATGACGGCTACGGCGAGGTCGACAGTCCGGTGCGCGGGGTTCTTTCCACCAACAAAATCCGTAATCTGCGTTATCACATAATAGTTACGATTGCCATGATATCACGTTTCTGTATCGAAAAAGGCATGGAACAGATAGAAAGCTATGCTCTCAGCGATTATTATATAAGGCAGCTTGATGAGACGGACACAGAGGCCGGTCTTCGCAGCCTGCACCGTGAGTGTGTCATAGATTACTCCACCCGTATGCGCAACCTGAGGCGCAGCCATGTAAATTCCATCCACTGCATCAAAGCAATGGATTATATCCAGAATCATCTTCATGAAAATATAAGCCTGGAATCTGTCGCTGCCGCTGTCGGCCTTGAGAAAACATATTTCTGCCGGCTGTTCACCCGGTCCGTGGGAATGGGTTTCCCTCACTATGTGATGCAGGAAAAAATAAAGGTCGCCTGCCGTATGCTTGAGCATTCGGAATATAATTGCACCGAGATATCAGAATTCCTTGCATTTTCATCAGGTGCATATTTCGGCCATATTTTCAAGAAAATCACAGGCCTCACACCGACGCAGTACCGCCGCCGCTCATATGGCAAACACTGGAGCAGATGACAGCGCGCGGGTACAGGGAGAGAAAACCCGCCGCGTGAATTATCACTCCAACAGCTCCACCCAGATCCCATAACATAAAAATTCCCGGCATAAGACCTTCAGCGGCTGTTTGCACACGCCGGTGCTTAATCCGCCGAAGGCGGATTTCTAGCATCCGATGCGCGTGCAACCAAGCGGGAGCGTGCCGACTGAAGGATTATGCCGGGCCACGGTCACTCATTGATTTTTTTCATTAACTCCCATTTGGAACCTACGCCGAACTTGCGGAAAAGGTTCTGCAGGTGCTTTTGCAAAGTGTTTTCACTGATATTCATGGTGGCGGCAATCTGCTTGTTTTCCATGAAGTGAGTGAGCGCCTGAAAAATGTCGGCTTCACGAGAAGTCAGACCGTAAATCCTTGAGAAGTCGGAAACAGACAGAGACGTTGAATTGTGGGTGCCGGAGCTGTCAATTAAGCGGCTGAGGGCAAGATTGAGATGCATGCCAAGGGATTGCAGGAAGAACATATCATCATTGGAAAAAGTGCCGTCCGATTTCGTGCGGAACAGACTTAAGACGCCGTAAAGACGGCCATTATGTACAATGGTAAGCTGCATGCTGTCGTAGATGTCGTATTTGTGGTAACAACCCCGGTACAGCGGGGAGTTGAGACGGTCGGCGTCATCAATTATGTCACTTTCGCGTATGAGCTTAGACTCCCTGGCATGAAGAATCCAGAGAAGGTAGTCATCATCGGATGACTTAAGGTAGGCCTGTTCAGCCTCGGCAAAATAAGCCGGGTAGCATACCGGGTCGGACAGCTCGATATCAGAGGAAGCATCTCCCTTGTGAAAAAAGAGGCTGCCATAGCTGAATGGAAGAAGCATCTGGAGGCGCTTGAAAAAAGTCTCATTGATGTCAGAAAGCTTCTCCCATGAATATATATCATATATAATATCGTTGATCATAAGGAACTGATTTTTCTCCATATAAATAACCTCCGGAATTAATCTGATAACAGAAATATGATAGCATAGTGAATACTTGAAAACAAGTATAAAATGAGTAAAAATAATACTTGTCTATGAGCAAATATGGTATTATAATGGCTCTAAGTTCCAGTAAATAAGAAGTGCGATGAGGCACATTTGCAGTAGATTTCTGCAAGTGTGTCTCTTTTTTATTACATAATAAAGGAGACTGGCATATGGATATAAATCTCGGTCTTGTGGCTGTAATCATAACGGTAATAATCATAATAGGAGCTGTTATCACAAAACAGTGTCTTGCATGCATGATAGTGGGCTCGATACTCGCATCGGTATTTGCTTTTGGCAAAGGATTTTTAAGCGGGTGGACGGATGCACTGCAGAATATGCTTGCGGACAATGTGTGGGTAATGCTTGTGTGCCTGCTTTTCGGAGGATTGATAAGGCTGCTTACAGATTCCAAAGGAAGCTTCGGATTTGCCAAGTATATATCCAGATTGTGCAATACGAAACGTAAGACTCTGATTACGACCTTTATCATGGGTATACTTATTTTTGTGGACGATTACCTGAACGTGCTGTCGATTGGAACATGCATGAAAAGGATAAGCGATAAACAGAAACTTCCGAGGGAAACATTGGCATATATGCTTGATTCAACCGGCGCGCCGGTGTGTGTGCTGCTTCCGTTTTCTACGTGGGCCGTGTTCTATGCGAGCCTGTTTTTTGAACAGGACAGCGTGAAAGCACTTGGTGTGACGAGTGGAATACAGGCGTATGTGAAGGCGATACCGTTTTGCTTTTATCCTATAATTACGCTTATAATAGTATTTTTGTTCGCAATGGGCTGGTTCCCGAAACTTGGCGCCATGAAAAAAGCGTACAAGAGAGTTGAAGAGACGGGCAAGGTTTATTCCGATGCCAGTAAAAAATATAATCATGATGAGCTTGAAAACGAAGAGGACGGAAATATCTGGAATTTCCTTGTGCCGATGGTTGTGCTTGTTGCAGTGACGATAATAAGCAATGATGTGCTTGTGGCTGTTGTGATTGCACTTGCGGTATGTTTTGTGATGTTTGTGCCACGCAGGCTCCTTTCGGTGGAAGGCTTTTTCGCGAGTATGATAAGAGGGTTCGGAGACATGCTTCCGACGCTGTCATTACTTCTGATTACATTTGTATTAAAAGATATTTCAGGACAGATGGGAATGACGGACTTTATGATCAAAGTGGCTGAACCGTTTTTGTTTGCATCGATTTTCCCGGCAGCGGTATTTGTTCTGGGGGCACTGCTCGCATTTACAACAGGTTCCGACTGGGGAATGAGCTCGATCATTACACCGATTGTATTCCCGCTTGGTGCGGCACTTGGGGCCAATCCGGTACTTATAATGGCAGCGGTCATATCGGGAGGAACATTTGGAAGCCATGCCTGCTTCTATGCGGATGCGACATTGCTTGCATCACAGTCGGCGGGCGTTGATAATATGGAACATGCGCTGACACAGCTGCCGTATGTTATAATTTCAGCGGTATTGGCAATTGGTGGTTTCGCGATTGCCGGATTCATGGTATAATAATTGTTAGGACAACTATTATTAGGAAGGAATGCGTTATGAAGAAATTTGTGGTCACCATCACGAGACAGTTCGGAAGCCTTGGACGTCCGATTGCAAGACGGATGGCGGAGATTCTTGGAATAGAATATTATGACAGGGATATAGTGGATCAGACAGCACAGGAACTTGATATGCCGGCATCGGTAATTAAACATGAGGAAGAAAAAGCAGCGAAGCAGACGGTTAATCCGTTTTCGAGAATGATGTTTCCTCTCGGAAAAGGAACAAGCCACACGCAGGATAAGATATTCGAGGCACAGCAGAATATCATAAAGCAGTTTGCGGATAAGCAGAGCTGCATTATAGTAGGAAGGTGCTCTGATTTTATACTGGGTGATGAGCCGGACAGTATACATATATATATTTATGCTTCATATGAGGCAAGGCTCAGGCATTGTATAGAGGAACTTGAACTTGAAGAATCAGAAGCCAGAAGCATGATAAGAGCAGTCGATGAAGCGAGAGATTCTTATCATATGCAATATGCGGGATTCCTGCCGGATGATAAGAGACATAAAGACATTATGATTGACAGCAGCCTGTTTGGGGTGGAAGGAACCGCACAGTATCTGGCAGATGCTGTCAGACGTAAATTTGGTGGAGAGGAATAATGAATAACAGAATTTCAAATAAATTTACATTGCCGGGACTGATAAGATTTTCTCTCCCGGCTATTGCAATGTTGGTGCTGTCATCATTGTATACCATGGTTGACGGTGTTTTTGTGTCAAGATTTGTTGGCAGTGATGCACTTTCTTCTATTAACATAGTGGTTCCGCTTGATTATTTTATATATGGGCTGGGAGTCATGTTCGGAAGCGGAGGAAGTGCGGTCATAGGCAGAAGACTCGGAGAAGGAAGAAATGATGATGCCAAGTCGGCATTGACTTTGATTACTTTGGCTGCAACAGCGGCAGGTATTTTCTTTTCGGTCATATTCGGAATTTTCATGGAACCGATATCAAGGGTCCTTGGAGCGGGAGATAAGCTGATGCCGTATTGCGTATCATACGGAAGAATTATATTTTCATTGGCAGTATTCACAGTGATACAGCTGATGAACAATACACTTATCGTGACAGCAGGACATCCGAGGCTTGCACTTGTTCTCACGATTATTTCCGGTGTGCTTAATATGGTGCTGGATTACTTTTTTATTGTAGTATGCGATATGGGTATAAACGGTGCCGCTCTCGGAACGATAATAAGCCGTATTGTCGGAGCACTGCTGTCGGTCATATTCCTCATAAGCAATAAAAAAGGACTGACATATAAGAAACCAAAGTGGGAAGGAAGAATGCTGCTTCGTGTTACGGGCAACGGTTCATCCGAAATGATATCAAATCTGTCATCATCCGTAACAACATTTCTGTTTAATCTTACAGTGCTGAGGCTTGTGGGAGATGACGGCGTTGCCGCCATAACCATCATATTATATATGCAGTATTTCTTTACAGCGGTGTACCTCGGATTTTCAACCGGAACCGCGCCTGTAATAAGTTATAATTATGGCAGGGAAGACTGGAACTATATCAGAAAATTATTCAGGTACTGTATGATTGTAATTATTGCCGGAACAGCTGCAATGATGCTGCTGTCCTACTTCGGAGCAGATATTCTTATAGGAATTTTTTCGCCGGAGGGAAGCCGCATATTCCAAATAACATATGATGGGTATATGATTTTTATATGGAACTTTGCATTCGCCGGAATCAATATTTTTGCATCGTCAATGTTCTCGGCATTTGGTAACGGAATGATATCAGCACTTATTTCCATATTGAGAACGCTGGTATTTATAGTTGCATCCATTATGGTATTGCCCGAAATATGGGGAATTTACGGGATGTGGATGGCAATTCCGGTGGCGGAAGCACTAACTTTTGTATTGGTAGTACCAATTCTTATTATATATGGCAGAAAAAAGTATCATTATATATAATAAATTATCAAATATCGCCACAATAAAAGACATATTTGTGCAAAATGCCCTAAAATAACACGTTTTTCATTGAAAAATGTGTTATTTTTTTACTTGCCAGTCGGTGTGAATAGAAGTATCATCATACCGATAAGTATTATAGTGATACTGAGAGAAGTAACTATTACATTTTTGAATGGAGATATGTGGTAGTGAAGGAAAGGAGATGAGTGGAAGATGGAAGACATCGCAAGCGATCTGCTGAAAGAACTGAATTGTGATACTGCATTTACAATTCCGGTATTTGGTGGAATCGAGGTTGCTGAGTCAGTTGTCGTTACCTGGATAATAATGGCAGTCATGGTGATTTTCGCAATAGTCATGACCAGAAAATTAAGGATTCAGAATCCGGGTAAAAGACAGGTCATCATCGAAAGCATTGTTACAGGCCTTCAGAACATGGTAAAGGGATTTATCGGAGAGAAAGGTACAAGATACGTGCCGTATCTTGTTACGGTAATTATTTACATAGGTATATCCAATATCATAGGTCTGTTCGGAATGAAACCTCCAACAAAGGATATGAACGTAACAGCTGCGCTGGCTGCTATGAGTATAGTCCTTATCGAGTATTCCGGAATACATGCTAAAGGCGTTAAGCGTTGGGCTAAAAGCTTCGCTCAGCCGGTTGCCATTGTGGCACCATTGAATGTTTTGGAAATTTTAATCAGACCGTTGTCACTTTGTATGCGACTTTTCGGTAATGTTTTGGGAGCGTTCGTTATTATGGAACTTCTTAAAATGTTGATTCCGGTTGTACTGCCGGTACCGTTCAGTTTGTATTTTGATATTTTTGACGGACTGATTCAGGCGTATGTATTTGTATTTCTTACGTCACTGTTTATTAAGGAAGCCGTCGAATAAGGGATGGCACTATATTTTTGATTGATAGAAGGAGAAAATAACATGAACACAATAATTGCTATCGGAGCAGGTATCGCAGTTTTAACAGGTATCGGTGCAGGTATCGGTATCGGTATCGCTACAGGACACGCATCAGACGCAGTTGCAAGACAGCCGGAGGCTGAAAGTAAGATTTCCAAGCTTTTGATCCTTGGTTGTGCACTTGCAGAGGCAACCGCTATTTACGGTTTCGTTATCGCTATTCTTATAATTATGTTCTTGAAATAATCGGGAAGGCAGGAAAGAAATATGCTTAGATTAGATATTAATCTGGTCTTCACAATAATTAACCTCATAGTTCTTTTTGTATTGATGAGAATTTTCCTGTTCAAGCCGGTCAACAACATCATTGCAAAGCGTGAAGAAGCTATCCGCAAACAGTTTGATGATGCGGACGCTGCCAGGAAAGAGGCAGAGAATCTGAAAACGGAATATGAGGCATCACTTGCCGGAGCCAAGGATGAGTCAGCAAGACTTATCACTGAAGCCAAGGAGAAGGCAAGAGGCGAATATGACCGTATTGTGAAGTCAGCAGACGAGGAAGTTAATAATAAAATACAGAAAGCCCAGGAGACAATCGAGGAAGAGAAACAGAAGACTATGCGCAATATGCAGTCAGAAATTCAGGGACTCGTTGTCGCCGCAGCTACTAAGGTAGTTGGTTCACAGGTTCAGGCCGGTGACAGCAGCAGGCTTTATGATGATTTTATCGCAGAAATGGGTGAAACGAAATGACACAGACAGTAATTGATTATGCAAAGGAAATGAAGAGGCTGTCTGTATCGAATGAAGATGTAAAGCAGACAACCGAATTATTGGCAGAACTGCCTCAGATTTCAATTGATTTTGAAGATCCTACAATTGACCTTGAGAAGAAACACCACATGATAGAAATGCTTTTCCCGACCGGAATAAGAGATTTTCTTGAATTGTTGTGCGATCATCATTCTTTTGAACTGTTTCCTCAGATTGTGGAAGCATACCATGATGAAGTGCGCAAGGTTGAGAAGGTGCCGAGCCTTAAGGTTGACATATCGTATGTTGTTCCGCCTACGGATGAGCAGCTTTTCAAAATCAAGGAATTTATTAAGGACAAGTGTCACGCTGATGAGCTTGACGTAAGCCTTAAGGAAGATAAGAACCTGCTCGGAGGTTTCGTAATACGTGCCGGTCATGAAGAGTATGACTGGAGCATGCGTGGAAGACTTCAGCAGATTGAGAATAAGATGAAAGAAAACGTCGCTGCCGTATCAAGCATGGATGAGATTATTACCATTCTTAAGACAGAAATCGATGAATCTGCTTTTGATAAGAGCAAAAGAGAAGTCGGTAATGTTACATGGATCGGCGACGGAATTGTTAACATCAAGGGTATCGACCATGCAATGTACGGTGAGATTGTAATTTTTGACACTGGCGTCAAGGGCATGGTACAGGATATCAGAAGAGATGAGATCGGATGTATTCTTTTTGGACGTGAGACCGGACTGAAAGAAGGAAGCCGTGTTATAAGAAGCGGTAAGCGTGCAGGTATCCCTGTCGGTGACGGATTCTTAGGAAGAGTAATCAATGCACTCGGCGAGCCGATAGACGGTAAGGGCGAGATTGCCAGCGAGGATTACAGACCTATTGAGAATGATGCACCGAGCATTGTAGACCGTAAGTCGGTATCGGTACCTATGGAGACCGGTATTCTTGCAATCGATTCAATGTTCCCTATCGGACGCGGACAGCGTGAGCTTATAATCGGTGACCGCCAGACCGGTAAAACAAGTATTGCAACCGATGCAATCCTTAACCAGAAGGGCAAGGATGTTATCTGTATCTATGTTGCAATCGGACAGAAAGCATCTACAATCGCACAGCTTGTAAGAACACTTGAGAAGCATGATGCTTTATCATACAGTATAATTGTGTCGGCAACAGCCAGCGACCCTGCATCATTGCAGTATATAGCACCATATGCCGGAACATCGCTTGCTGAGTACTTTATGTATAAGGGCAAGGATGTACTTATCGTATATGATGACTTATCCAAACATGCGGTTGCATACAGGGCATTGTCACTTCTGCTTGAACGTTCTCCGGGACGTGAGGCTTATCCGGGAGATGTATTCTACCTTCACTCAAGATTGCTTGAGCGTTCGGCAAGACTTACACCGGAAGCCGGCGGCGGTTCAATAACGGCACTCCCGATCATTGAGACGCAGGCCGGAGATTTGTCGGCATACATTCCGACCAATGTCATTTCCATCACGGACGGTCAGATTTTCCTTGAAAGCTCACTCTTCTTCGAGGGTCAGAGACCTGCGGTCAACGTAGGACTTTCGGTATCCCGTGTAGGTGGTGCCGCACAGACCAAGGCAATGAAGAAAGCAGCCGGAAGTATCCGTATCGACCTTGCACAGTACAGGGAGATGGAAGTGTTTACACAGTTCAGCTCGGATCTTGATGAAAACACCAAGAAACAGCTTGAATACGGTAACGGACTTATGGAAATCTTAAAGCAGCCGCTCGGAAGACCTCTTTCGATGGCAGAGCAGGTAATCACTCTCTGCGCAGCCAACAATAAGCTTTTTATGGGAATACCGAAAGCCGAAATTAAGAAATTCCAGATGGAAATGCTTGATTATGTTAAAGAAAATGACAGCGAGTTAATCCGCGAGATAGAGGACGAAAAAGTTCTCACAGATGAGATTGCCGCTCATATCGTAGAGACAGTCGGCAAAATGCGTGATTCATATCTGGATCAGGCGTAAGCCGCATTTTGGGAAGAAAGGTGTGAATTATGGCAAACACTAAAGAAATTCAAACCAGAATGAAGAGTATCCGCGATACGATGAAGATAACCAATGCCATGTATATGATATCATCCTCCAAGCTTAAGAAGGCAAAGAGGGAACTTGAGGCCACGACGAACCATTTCTATGCCATCCAGAATTCGCTCAACCGAATCCTGAGGCATGTTCCGGATGTGGAGAGCATCTACTTCGGAACTGCTACACCGGAGGATAAGAAACGAATCGGCTACATAGTAGTAACGGCTGATAAGGGACTTGCCGGAGCGTATAACCAGAATATCATCAAAATGGTTTCGCACGATCTTGAGGAGAATCCGAATGCCGAGCTTTTTATGGTAGGACAGGTAGGACGTAATTATTTTGAGAAAAAAGGATACAGGATTCATCACCATTTCCAGTACACGGCGCAGAATCCTTCGATTCACAGAGCCAGGGTAATTACCGAGGAAATCCTCAACAGATATAACGAGGGCAGACTTGATGAAGTCTATCTTTATTACACGAAGAGCCTTAAGGGAACGGAGAGTGAAGCCACGATGATAAAGCTTCTTCCTCTGTCAAAAGCGGATTTTGGTAATAATATTACCGAAGGACTTATGATATCAGATACGACAAGTTATGTCCCTTCACCGGAAGCGGTAATTAATTCGATTGTACCGAATTATGTTACAGGTTTTATTTTCGGAGCATTGGTTGAGGCTTATGCATGCGAACAGAACGACCGTATGATGGCCATGGACGCAGCTACGGGCAACGCAACGGATATGCTTAAGGAACTATCGATTGAATATAACAGAGTGCGGCAGGCCTCGATTACGCAGGAGATAACCGAAGTAATTGCGGGCGCGAAGGCGCAGAAAAGGAAGAAATCAAATGGATAATAAAGGAAGAATTGTACAGGTCCTCGGACCGGTAGTGGATGTAGAATTTGAAGACGGCAATCTTCCCTACATCAAGGACGCGCTTGAAGTAGACAATAACGGTAAAAAATGTGTTATGGAAGTCGCACAGCATATTGGCAATAATACAGTTCGATGCATTATGCTGTCATCGAGTGACGGACTTCACAGAGATATGGAAGTTATCGCTACGGGAAGCGGAATCAAGGTTCCGGTCGGCGAGAAAACACTCGGAAGATTGTTCAACGTAACCGGACAGACACTTGATTCAGGTGAAAGCCTTGATAATGTGGAGAAATGGAGTATCCACAGAGAACCGCCGGCTTTTGAAGACCAGAGCCCGGCAGTTGAAATCCTTGAAACGGGAATTAAAGTAATTGACCTACTTGCACCATATGCCAAGGGCGGTAAAATCGGTCTTTTCGGCGGTGCCGGAGTAGGTAAGACCGTACTTATACAGGAACTTATAACCAACGTAGCCACGGAGCACGGCGGATATTCGATATTCACCGGTGTCGGCGAGCGTTCAAGAGAGGGTAATGACCTCTGGACAGAGATGAAAGAATCCGGCGTTATCGATAAGACAGCGTTAGTGTTCGGACAGATGAACGAGCCGCCTGGAGCACGTATGCGTGTTGCGGAGACAGGTCTTACAATGGCTGAATATTTCAGGGATGTGAAACATCAGAATGTGCTTCTTTTTATAGATAACATATTCCGTTTCGTACAGGCAGGTTCAGAGGTGTCCGCGCTTCTCGGACGTATGCCTTCGGCCGTAGGTTACCAGCCGACACTTGCAACAGAGGTCGGTGAACTTCAGGAACGTATCGCATCCACCAAGGAAGGATCTGTAACCAGTGTACAGGCCGTATATGTACCGGCCGATGACCTTACTGACCCGGCTCCTGCGACAACATTTGCACACCTTGATGCGACAACGGTTCTCTCAAGAAAAATCGTAGAACAGGGTATCTACCCTGCAGTTGACCCGCTTGAGTCATCATCACGTATTCTTGAGGCTGATATCGTCGGCGAGGAACATTACAATACGGCGCGTGCCGTACAGGAAATCCTCCAGAAATATTCGGAACTGCAGGATATCATCGCAATCCTCGGTATGGAAGAGCTTTCCGATGAGGATAAGACGACGGTTTACCGTGCGAGAAAGGTACAGAAATTCCTTTCACAGCCATTCCATGTAGCTGAGAACTTTACCGGCGTTCCGGGCAAGTATGTTCCGCTTAAGGAGACAATCCGCGGATTCAAGGCTATTATTAACGGCGAGATGGACGAATATCCTGAGGCAGCATTTTTCAATGTCGGAACGGTTGAGGATGTCATTGAAAAAGCAAAACAGATGGAGTAATGCGTATGGATACTTTTGAACTTGACGTCATAGCGGTTGACAAGACATTCTATACCGGCCCGTGCCGCCAGATAATCGTGACGGCAGCGGACGGACTTATAGGCATCATGGCACATCATGAGAGTTCGGTAATAGCCCTCGTTGAAGGCCTTTTGAGAATCCAGACGGAGGACGGTAACTGGATTGATGCGGTTGCCGGAATCGGACATGTGCAGATAGCATACAACCGTGTGCATGTAATTGTGGATTTCGTGGAAAAACCGGACGAAATCGATGTCAAACGTGCACAGGAAGCTCTTGACCGTGCCAAAGAGGCAATGCGTCAGAAGCAGAGCATAGAGGAATATCGTATGACCAAGGCCAATATTGCCCGTGCAATGGCGAGACTTGCAGCGAGAAACCGCTATAAGGAAATCAAATAATAAAGCGATTAAGAAAGACCTTTTTGGGTCTTTCTTTTTGCGTTAAATACGGTATAATTAAGCGTATGGATGAGAAATTTGAATACACGGACACAGATAACGGAATAATGATCACAGGTATTGACAGGAATGCCGGTGTTATAGAGATTCCTGATAATATAGATGAAAAGCCGGTTACGGGAATCGGCCGCTACGCTTTCAGCGAGAGACTTGAGCTTACGGATGTTATCCTGCCGAAGTCAATCGTGGACATAGGAGCGCATTCATTCTATAACTGCAAGAATCTTGAACATGTGGAGCTGCATGATGGGATACGGGAGCTTGAGGACGGGGCTTTCAAGAACTGTTATAATCTGAGATATATTACAATGTACTGCCATCAGGGACGCGAGGGCTGCATAAGGAACCTGATGAGTGATAATATACAGGAATTACAGCTGGATATTATATATGATAATGGAGAGCACAGCAGGCTTATTTTTCCGACGTTTGAGGATGATTATGTCGAGAACACACCGGCGAGGATTTTTCAGGCTGTAAGCTATGGAACCGGTGGTGCATACCGCCAGTGCATGCAGGTCGGAACCTTGGATTACAGGGATTTTGACAAGCTGTTTGAACGCTCGGTGCGTGAGGACCGCTTTGAAGCGGCACTCTATAACAGTATTGGAAGGCTTATGTATCCGTACCGCCTGTACGCATCGGCTAAGGAGCGGTATAAGGATTTTCTCCGGGATAATGCAAAGAGTGCGGCACGCATACTGATTGATGATGATAATGCGGATGCACTGAAATACATGTGTGACAATGCCCTTTTTGATGAGGCTTCGGCAGGGGCGGCGTCGGAATATGCCGCGGAGTGCTCTAATCCGCGTGCGGCGGGAATAATTACGGCATATATTAACACTCATTTTACAAGAATGAGAAAACATTTTGAATTGTGAGACGGATATGGATGATAACTATACGCAGAAAATAAATATCGGCGCGAGAATACTTGATTCGGCAAGGGGCAATCTTTACCTTGCAATGCGTTTTATGGACATCGCGCTGTGTGCTTTTGCTTACAAGCCGGATGAAGGCAGGCAGATGGCCGGAACGGACGGGAATGTAATATATTACTGTCCGGATTATGTCATGGACCGTTATGAAGCGGGGCGCGGGTATGCGGACAGGCTTTACCTGCATATGACACTGCACTGTATTTACAGACATATATTCAGAATAAGTAACCGCAATGTGAGATTGTGGAATCTTGCCTGCGACATTGCCGTGGAGCATGTTATCGACGGACTGCCATATGGCTGTGTGCGTATGCGCATACCGGCGGTGAGGGATTTGTGTTACCGTAAGATTTCTGAATATACATCAATATTAAATGCCGATTTAATATATAAATACCTTGAAAATAACCCCATGGATGAGGACACACTCAAGGCGTGGGAGAATGAATTTCTGGTGGATGACCACACCTATTGGTACCGTGAGGATAAGAATTCCAGGTCCAATATGAAGAATGAGCAGAAGTGGGATGACATCAGCCGGAAGATGCAGACATCGATGGAGACCATCGAAAAAGGAATCGGGCATGACGACAAGAATCTGTACGACAGTATTCAGATAGAGAACCGCAAGCGTTACGACTACAGGGATTTCTTAAGGAAATTTGCCGTGTACCGCGAGGAAATGCACATAGACCCGGACGAGTTTGATTATAATTTCTATACTTACGGTCTGAGTCATTACGGCAACATGCCGCTTATCGAACCGGTGGAGCAGCGCGAGGTTCGCAGAATCCAGGATTTTGTCATTGTAATCGATACTTCTTTTTCCTGCTCCGAGGAACAGGTGAAGGATTTCTTAAATGAGACCTGCACGATACTTTTCGAGTCGGAGAGCTTCTTTAAGAAGGTGAATATAAGAATCATACAGTGTGACATGAAAGTCCGGAAGGATGATCTGATAACGGATGATAAGCAGATGAAGGATTATATCAATCATCTTACGATAACGGGACGCGGCGGCACCGACTTCAGACCGGCATTTGAATATGTGAACGACCTGATAGAAAAAGGCGCTTTTACAAGCCTTAAAGGGCTTATATATTTTACGGACGGCAGGGGAGAATACCCGAAGAAAAAACCGCCATACGAGACAGCTTTTATTTTCCTGAAGGAAGATTATGTGGATTCGGGCGTGCCGGCATGGGCAATCAAATTAGAGATATAGGAGCAGATTATGAACATTAAGCGAGCAAAGGAAGAGATAAAAAAGAGCGTCAAGGCTTATCTTGAGCGCAACGCACAGGGAGAATATGCGATACCGGCAGTCAGACAGAGGCCGATCCTTATGATGGGCCCTCCGGGTATAGGTAAAACGGCGATAATGGAGCAGGTAGCGAGGGAGTGCCATATTGCATTGGTGTCATATACTATCACTCACCATACGAGACAGAGTGCCGTAGGCCTCCCGTATATAGAGAAGGTATATTATCAGAAAGTTCCTTATTCGGTCACTGAATACACTTTGAGTGAAATTATTGCTTCGGTCTACGATAAAATCAACCAGACCGGCCTTGAGGAAGGCATTCTTTTTATCGATGAGATCAATTGTGTATCGGAGACGCTTGCGCCGATGATGCTTCAGTTTCTGCAGTGCAAGCGCTTCGGAAATCACAGTGTTCCTGAGGGATGGATTATCGTAGCAGCCGGCAACCCGCCGGAATATAATAAGTCCGTCCGCGATTTCGATATAGTAACGCTTGATCGTGTTAAGCGCATTGATGTGGAGGCGGATTATGATGTCTGGAAAGAATACGCATACCAGAGCGGAATCCACAGTGCGATCATGTCGTATCTTGAACTCAAACGCGAGAATTTCTATGATGTGAGGACTACGGTTGACGGCAAGATTTTCGTTACGGCCAGGGGTTGGGAGGATCTGTCCGAGATGATAAAAGCATATGAACGTCTCGGCTACAAGGTCGATGTGGAATTTATAATGGAGTATCTGCAGCATCCCGACATCGCCATGGACTTTGCCAATTATTATGATCTGTACAACAGATACCGCAAGGATTATCACATCAGTGATATTCTTCTCGGAAAATACGACGACGAGCTGTGCGATAAAGTGAGAACCGCGCCGTTTGATGAAAAATACAGCATTATCTCGCATCTTATCGGAGGTCTTAACACTGTTTTTACGGAAGCTGATTTCCAGAACCGGTATGTCAGCAAGATATATGATATGATAAAAGAAACCATGCAGATATATGAAAAAAGTTCGGACAATATAAGAAACGATGCGGATAAGGTTACCCGCGCAGCCGCAGAGCGTCTTGAGAGGGAACTTGCTTCCAACCTGGTCGCAGGAAATGAACTGCATGCAATAAGGGGCGCAATAAAATACGTCAATGAGGCAGCGCTTAAGTACGGTGTCGGAACCGAGAATAATCCGGCCACTGATGAGGCTTTTGCCGGAATCCGCAAGGACTTTGCAGATGTCAGTGCGCACCGCGAAGAGGTGCTTGATGACGCAGCAGCCAAACTTGACAATGCTTTTGATTTCATAATAAAAACATTTGGTGAGTCGCAGGAACTTGTGATGTTTGTGACCGAATTATCGTTAAGCTGTTATGCGGTAGGTTTTATCAATGAAGAAGGCTGCCCGAAATACACTTATTATGCTTCAAGGCTTCTTGCCGATGACAGGCAGCGAGAGATTCTTGATGACATTAAGAAAGTGAGAGAATAGCATGGGCGTTGAATATAATCTGCACGACTGTACGCTATGTCCCCGTGAATGTCATGCAGACCGTGCATCCGGCATGCGCGGTTTATGCGGCTGTGATGACGGAATTTATGTGTCACGCGCCGCACTGCATCAGTGGGAGGAACCGTGTATATCGGGAACCAAAGGCTCCGGGACGATATTTTTCTCCGGCTGTGTGCTTGGCTGCATTTACTGCCAGAACCGCGAGATTGCCCTTAATATGCATGGACGTAAGATAGGCATTGACCGCCTTGCCGAAATCTGTCTGGAGCTTATGGAACGCGGCGCGCACAACATAAATCTTGTCACGCCATCACACTATGTATTGCATATCGCTTGTGCGCTTACTAAGGCGCGTGATATGGGTCTTACAATTCCGGTTGTATATAACTGCGGCGGCTATGAGAAGGTCGAATCGCTTAAGATGCTCGATGGTCTTGTGGATGTGTATCTTCCCGATATGAAATATATGTCATCCGAACGGGCATTGCGTTACAGCAAAGCAGCGGACTACCCCGAAACAGCCATGAAAGCTCTCGCCGAGATGTTCAGACAGACCGGCACTCCTGTTTTTGACGGGGACATGATGGTACGCGGAATGATAGTAAGACATCTTGTACTTCCTGCAGGCAAGCAGGATTCCAAGAATGTGATACGTTATCTTTATGATACATACGGTGACGATATTTATATGAGCATAATGAGCCAGTACACCCCGATGCCTGATTTTACCGATGGCGGCAGACTCCGCCAGAATTATCCCGAACTTGGCCGCAGGGTGCGCCGCAAAGATTATGATGAGGTTGTCGATTACGCGATAGACCTCGGCGTAACCAATGCTTTTATCCAGGAGGGCGATGTCGCCAAAGACAGCTTTATTCCTGATTTTGATTCTTACGAAGGAGTTTGATTATAATGAAATATACATGTCAATATGATTCACGCTGTGGCGGCTGCGATATGCTTGCCTTTGATTATGAGAAGCAGCTTGCGAAGAAAAAACAATACCTGTCCCGTCTCCTTGCACCTTACGGCAGGGTGGATGCCGTGCTTGGTATGTCAAAGCCGCTCCATTACCGTAACAAGGTGCATGCTGTTTTTACATCGGACCGCAAGGGAAATATCTCAAGCGGAATCTATGAGGCCGGAACCCATAATGTGATTCCGGTTAAAAACTGTCTCATAGAGAATGAAACTGCGCAGGCGATCATTGCGACTGTCACGGACTTAATCAAATCTTTCCGTCTCACAGTCTACGATGAAGACCGCAAAACCGGTCTGTTCCGTCATATTCTTGTCCGCACGGCGCATGTCACCGGTCAGGTTATGGTCACACTTGTGCTTTCAAGCACAATGTTTCCGTCCAAAAATAATTTCATCAAGGCTTTAAGGGAGGCACATCCTGAAATTACCACGATAGTGATGAACATTAACAACCGCAGGACTTCAATGGTACTCGGTGACCGCGAAGATGTAATTTTTGGCAGGGGTTATATTGAGGATGAACTTTGCGGCTGCAGATTTTGCATTTCATCCAAGTCTTTTTATCAGGTCAATTCCGCCCAGACGGAGATTCTTTACAACAAAGCCATGGAATTTGCGAATCTTAAGGATGGGGACACGGTCATAGACGCTTACTGCGGTATCGGAACGATCGGCATCACCGCGGCAATGAATGCCCGCAAAGCAGGCCGCAGCTGCCGAATCACCGGCGTTGAGCTCAATGCTTCCGCGGTAAAAGACGCCATTGGCAATGCCGCCTTAAACAAACTCGACAACATCCGTTTCACCTGCGCCGACGCTGGCGATTTTATGACGGAGCTTGCCGCTCGCCGCGAACGCGCCGACGTCGTATTCATGGATCCGCCGCGTACCGGCAGCGACACACGTTTCTTAAGCTGCCTCACCCGCCTTGCACCGAGCCGCATCGTCTATATCTCGTGCGGCCCCGATACTCTTGCCCGCGACCTGAAGTATCTGACGCGCAAGGGATATGTTGTGGAACGCATGACAGGGGTAGATCTGTTCCCGATGACAAAGCATTGCGAATGCGTAGTGAAACTGGTACGCAATAAATAACGTTGCGGTGTTATATGGGATACTTAAAATATAATAATGCAGAAGGAGGCATACTATTTGAAAAAGAAAAAAGATGAAATAACCATCCGTTCCAGTGCAGCGGAATATCTGACTTATGTTGCCTCTGTCGGCAATCAGCAGGACAGCATTGAGATGCGCTATGAGGATGAAAATATATGGCTGACGCAGAAGATGATGGCCACATTGTATGATGTCAGCACTAACACTATAAATTATCATATTAAGAAAATATTTAAGGATAGCGAACTACAGGAGGATTCAGTTATTCGAAAATTTCGAATAACTGCCGCTGACGGAAAAAGCTACAGCACAAATCACTATTCCTTGGAGATGATTATTGCTGTTGGATTCAAGGTCAATTCTGAGCGTGCGGTGCAATTCCGTAAATGGGTCAATCAAATTGCAAAGGACTATACCATCAAAGGCTGGGTTATGGATGATGAGCGTCTCAAACGCGGAACTTATCTGACAGAAAAGTATTTTGATGAGCAGTTAGAACGAATTCGTGAAATTCGAGCAAGCTGACAGATCGGACATCGTACAAATGAAAATCCGGGACTTTCGCTCTACATTTCACCTTACCAAAACAACAGTGCTTGGAGTGTTTGATTTTCGTGCATTTTTAAATATGGCCAGTGTAATATTTTGAAATAGAATAAAACAGGTGTGCTTCGGCTAAAATATACTTTAAATAGAAATCAGCCGAAATCCGCTTGCTTTTTGATAATGGTTCGGCTAAAATATATTTGAAATAGAAATTAGCCGAAAAGAGGGTTCTGATATGAGTTATATAAAAAGGAATTTGGAGAATATTGTAAATCAGGTTACAAAGGAATACCCGGTGGTTCTTGTTACAGGACCGAGACAGGTGGGTAAAACTACAATGTTGCAGAAGTTAATGGAGGGAACGGAAAGGGGATATGTCAGCCTGGATGATTTGAATGAAAGAGCCCTTGCGAAATCTGATCCGGAATTATTCCTGCAATTGCACAAACCGCCTGTATTGATTGATGAAGTTCAGTATGCACCGGAATTATTTGCTTATATTAAAATGAATGTAGATAAAAATCATGCACCGGGAGCTTTTTGGTTGACTGGATCACAGATATTTAAATTGATGCGAGGAGTACAGGAGTCGTTGGCGGGCAGAGTGGCAGTGCTTTCTCTTACATCTTTGTCACAGGCAGAAATAGCAGGTGGTGAGATGGAGCCATTTACCATAGATATGGAAACATTGCTTGAAAGAAAAGCAGGCAGGACAGAAATTGATACCGGAGGCATTTTCGAGCGTATTTATAAGGGGTCCATGCCTGCAATTGTAAGCGGTGTAAACAGTAACAGCCAGATTTTTTATAGCAGTTATTTGTCTACTTATATTGAACGTGATGTTAAAGACTTGTCGGATGCTATTGATTCACTTAGATTTCTTCAATTTATTACTGCGGTGGCTGCAAGGTGTGGTCAAATGGTTAATGTGGCTGAAATCGCAAGAGACGCGGATATTAATCAGACACAGGCAAAGAATTGGCTTGGGATTTTGGAAACATTGGGGATTATTTTTTATCTTCATCCTTATTCCAACAATCTGCTAAAGCGGCTTGTAAAAACTCCAAAGTTGTATTTTTATGATACGGGATTGGTGTGTTATCTGACAAAGTGGAGTAGTGCTGAAACATTAGAATGTGGGGCTATGAATGGTGCAATTTTAGAAAATTACGTGGTTGCGGAAATTAGGAAAACTTATCTTAATTGCGGAAAGGAACCATACATGTATTATTACCGTGACAAGGATGCCAAAGAAATTGATGTTGTATTGGAACATGATGGAATATTAAATCCAATTGAGATTAAGAAAACATCAAATCCGGGAACAGAATTGATAAAGGTATTCGGGCTGCTTGACAGGGCATCAACACCACGCTCTAAAGGAGCGGTTATTTGCATGAAGCCTGTACTTGGTGCAATTGATAGGGATAATTATATCATACCGGTCTGGATGATATAAGGTGGCAGTCAAAATGTATGACAATAAAAATGTTGTAGAACAGTTACAGAGATACTATTCACTCTGGAAAGACTTGATGTGGATGATCATAAGATTGTAATAGGACTTATATATGGAAAGGCATATGCTATCCGGGCATATGTCTTTTTTAAAAAAATGAAACCTGCTTATAATATATGTCGTATTAATAAGTGAAGGGATAAGAAAGGAGATGCTTCCCATAGAAGATGAAATAATTATAGACCGTTATATTGTAAGAGATGAAAGTGCAATTTCTTATACGGCAGATAAGTATGGAAAGCAGCTTGTTGCTATTGCCAATCGTATCTGCGATGACCTGGATATTGCTGAGGAATGTGAGAATGATACTTATTTGCGCGCATGGAATTCAATACCTCCTCACGAACCACGAGGCTATTTTTTTACTTTTCTGGCAAAAATAACCAGAAATCTTGCACTGGACCGGTATAGAGAATCAAACAGGTTGAAAAGAAGTGCTACAATTGTGGAACTGACAGGCGAACTTTCAGAGATAATTGCAGGCAACGACGATGCAACGGCAAATGCAGAAAGCGAAGAACTAAAAAATTATATAAATTCTTTTCTTAGAACACTTCACAAAGAAAAAAGAAATGTTTTTATAAGGCGGTACTGGTATATGGATTCTGTGGCCGAGATTGCAGACAGATATGGCATCAGTGAAGGCAAAATTAAAACAATTCTTTTCCGTGTCAGAAACGGGTTAAGACAATATCTTAAGAAGGAGGGCTATTATATATGAATTCATATGATTTTTTAAAAGCTATGAATGATATTGACGTGGATATGATTAAAGCGGCGGGAAAACCAGTCCGTAAACCATCTAATGTCATTAAGTGGATTGTAACAGCAGCGAGTCTGATATTAATAACAGGCATGAGCTTTATAATTGGAAATAAAGTAAGAAAGCAACAGCAGCCACAAGTATCATATTCGCTTATAGAATTTTCATTGAACGATAAAATATATTGCACTCCCGTGGTACAACAGTGTTCAGAATATAATCTTGTTGATGATGCTAGTACAGTGATATCGGTTCAGATGAAACAACCGGATGAAAGCGACCTTGGTGATGAAATGGGGTCAATAACTGTCAAGGCAGGTAAAAAAAATGTAATATGTAAGGTTTATTACTATAATGAGTATAATATGGATGATGAGATATGTATTGTGGCCTTTCCGGATGGACATTATCAGTTTTATATAAGAAAGGATTAAGCAAAAAGTGAAATGTAAAAAATCAATTATGGGACTGGCGGCTCTGCTGATTATGATTTTCCACTTTTATATCCCTTTTTCAGGATTAAAAGCAGAGTTAGTAATATACCGGGCAGCATATATAGGCGTGGATATTTTCTTCTTTGTGTCAGCGTATTCATTGGCACAGAGAGACAGAATTGAATATTGGAAGTTTGTGGGCAACAGGCTGTTGTCAATATATATTCCATTTGTATTGTTTGCTGTTGTGGCAAACTTTTACGAGAAATGGAAATATCCGAGATTTTTCAAGGTGATTGCAGGCATTGAATTTTTCAAAAGAGGAGGTGGTTCATTTTTATGGTTTTTTGTTGCCATAATGCTTATATATCTGATAGCACCATTTTTGATAAAATTAAAAAACCGTTTTGGTTTAAAGGCGTTTTTCGGGATGCTGCTTGGCTGGCTGCTACTTGGTGTGTTATGTAAGGATGTCCTTGGAAACAGAGCTGTTTTTGTACTGATAAACAGACTGCCAATAATTTTTATCGGTATATATTATGAAGAAATCAGAAAACTTTTGTTAAAAAAATCTGGGCTTCCTGTAATAATTGCAGGATTAATTGCAGGTTCTTATCTGATTTACAGATATGGCAGTATTGAAAGACTGAATAACCCTTTCTTTGAAATGTATTATATTATTGCAATTCCTTTTGTGATATCGCTGATATTACTCTGGGATTATATTTCATCACACGTATCAATCAGAAATCTTCCGATGCAGTTTATAGGCAGGCTTACGTTGGAACTATACGGCCTGCAGATGATTTTCGGTTTTAAACTTGAAACCAGGATTTATAAAGCAACCGGACAAAAACTTATTACATTTCTGATTACTGCGGTATGCCTCATAGTGGCAGCATATATTTTATATCTTATAAAAAAACTCACAGTAAAATTAATTAAAAAAGTTAAGGAGAGAAAATTATGAAAAAATTATTTACAGGTATTATTATTTTAACAATGGCAGTTGGACTGTTTGGATGTTCAAAGCCTGACGGCAACGGTGGTACAACAACTGATAATACAAAGGAAACAGTAACAGATACTACAGATAAGCCTACAACTGAATCAGAAGGTAATAATTCAGGTTCTGACAAAATGGATTCAGCAGAAATTGAAAAAAAGATTGTATCTATTTTTGAAGAAGGGATTGATAAAGGAACAGACATTGAAGAAATAGCAAAATTAATCGCTCCTGTTGGTGGATATGATTGTGAGGTAAATAAAGTCAAAGAAGGTTTTTTGACGGGATTTGATGAGGACATCAAAGGTTTTAAAAATGGATATGGAATTGCACCTGCTATTGGTTCAATTCCTTACGTTTCATATATTTTTGAAACTGATGATGCAGAAACCCTTGCAGCACAGCTGAAAAAGACGGCAAACCCACGCTGGAACATCTGTACAGAAGCCAATGAACCTGTAATCAAGGTTAAAGGGAACTATGTATTTTTTACAATGTGTCCAGGTGCGGACTGGTAATCATCAGACATAACTCAAGCGTAAATAAATCCTCATGGTTTTTAAGGGTGTCAACAGGACGTCCCATAGAATCATATCCCCAGAGAAAAGCTGTGGCAGGAATATTCTGTTCACAGTTTTTTTCAAAAGAAGCAATATAATCTTCAATCTGATTCCTTGTATTGTATTTTTTAGTAGTATTTTATTTTACAACAAAAAGGTCAATTCACAACATTCCAGATAGATATTGCATGAACTTATCCGATATAATAGCTATAAATATATGTAAGCAAGGAAGTGACAATATGCGAATTGCTATCTGTGATGATGAACTGATTGCAAGTGGCAGTAAGCCGGATATTCTTTTTCTGGATATTCAGATGCCGGGAATGGATGGGATGGAAACGGCAAAGGTGCTTCGTCAGGACAATGAGGATATGATACTAATTTTTGTGACAGCAGCAGAGGAGTATGTTTTTCAGGCTTATGGATGAAGCCACGGCATCACTTGATGTTGATAATGAGTCCGTTATACAGGAATCCATATCCAGACTGATCCGCAGCTTGAGAGTGAAGAATGGAAGTACGGATAAATAATTCTTGACTGTATGTCTTTAACACGGTAAAGTAGTATCTATAGTAATTTTATGAAAAAAGGAGATACCAGATGTTAGATACTATTAATACGGTGCTTGGGAAAATCGACAGTTTTGTATGGGGAATACCGCTTATAGCACTAATCCTTCTTTCGGGACTTTTTCTTACAATAAGGCTTAAGGGTGTGCAGTTTCGTAAGCTCCCTCATGCTTTTAAGAAAATGTTTGCCAATGAAAAGAGCGGACAGCATGGAGAAGTGTCAAGTTTTGCGGCACTTTGTACGGCACTTTCCGCTACAATAGGAACAGGAAATATCGTAGGCGTTGCGACAGCAGTTGTTGCCGGAGGTCCGGGAGCATTGTTCTGGATGTGGTTAGCCGCACTTGTCGGAATGGCTACCAAGTATTCGGAATGCCTTCTTTCCGTAAAATACAGACAGGTTACAGAAGACGGACACATTATCGGTGGACCTTTCTATTACATAGAGAAGGGTATGGGTTCCAAATTTAAATGGCTTGCCAAGATATTTGCAGTGTTCGGAGTCTGTGTAGGACTTATGGGAATCGGAACATTTACACAGGTAAACGGTATAGCAAGTGCCGTAAATAATTTCTTTGATGCGAACAATTCCTGGACAGTGTCCATTTTCGGAATAGATTATTCATGGACGGTTGTCATAGCTGCGATTGTTGTTGCATTTTTTGTGGCACTCGTTATTATCGGAGGAATCAAGAGGATTTCTTCCGTTGCGCAGGTAATCGTTCCTTTCATGGCAATTACATATGTGATACTTGCGGTCCTTATTATCGGATTTAATATAACTAAGGTTCCTGGTGCTTTTGCAACGATTGTAAAGAGCGCATTCGGAGTGAGAGCGGCAGCGGGCGGCGCGCTCGGAGCAATGATGGTCGCCATGCAGAACGGTATTGCGAGAGGTATTTTTTCTAACGAGGCAGGACTCGGAAGTGCTCCGATTGCAGCAGCAGCGGCACATACCGATGAACCGGCCAAGCAGGGACTTATCTCCATGCTCGGAACTTTTATCGATACAATTATTATCTGTACAATGACAGGTCTTGCAATCGTTATCACCGGTGCATGGGATATGGGACTTCAGGGTGTTGCGGTAACTACCAAAGCATTCCAGATAGGACTTCCGTTCCCTGGTGAGGTTGCATCGTTCCTTCTTATGATATGCCTTATATTCTTTGCATTCACAACTATACTCGGATGGGATTATTACAGTGAGAAATGTCTTGAATATCTTACAGGCGGCAGAATGGGAATAGTCAAGGCTTACAGATGGGTATACATTGCATGCGTATTCTTCGGACCGTTTATGACTATTTCTGCCGTATGGACGATTGCCGATATATTTAACGGACTTATGGCGATACCTAACCTCATTGCGCTGCTTGCCCTTAACGGCGTGGTTGTAATGGAGACGAAGAAATATCTTGATAAAATCAATAAAAAGAAAATGTTCTGATGAAATTAATAGAAATCACTGATTATAATTCAAAGGAACTGGATATATTTGCAAGGACATCCGAGGCGGCACTTGCTAATCTGTATGCACCGGATGGCGGGATTTTCATAGCGGAAAGCCCGAAAGTAATTGAACGGGCTCTTGCGGCAGGTTATGAGCCTGAATCAATTCTTGCACAACGCGGGCAGCTTTCGGGTGACGGCGGGCATATTTTTGACATGTGCCCGGATGTGCCGGTGTATACCGCGCCGATGGATGTTCTTACAAAGATTACGGGATTTAAGCTTACAAGGGGAATCCTGTGTGCGATGAAACGTCGCACTCTCCCCGGAATGGATGAGATATGTAACGGAGCAGCCAGACTCGCGTTACTGGAGAATGTGGTCAATCCGACCAATATCGGGGCGATATTCCGCTCTGCGGCGGCATTGGGAATTGACGGGATATTGCTCACACCGGGCTGTGCCGACCCGCTTTATCGAAGGGCGGCAAGGGTCAGCATGGGAACGGTGTTCCAGATACCGTGGACATACATTGATAAGACGGTAAAATGGCCTGAAGAAGGCATGGCGTACCTGCATGATATTGGATTTAAGACAGCCGCTTTTGCCTTGCACGACGATTCGGTAAGTATAGATGATGACAGACTTATGTCGGAAGAGAAGCTTGTCATTATTCTCGGAACCGAAGGCGACGGTCTTGCGGATGTGACGATAGCAGACTGCGATTATACGGTAAAAATCCCAATGGCTCATGGGGTTGATTCTCTCAATGTTGCGGCGGCGAGCGCAGTGGCGTTCTGGCAGCTTGGAAAAATATGATATAGGAGGATTTGGGTGGGAATAAGATCTATCAGGAAAGAATATTTTAATCAAAAATCAATATTGAAGGAAAATGCGGGAGCTAAGACCAAGGAAGCCGTGAGTGCGGTTGTTCCTATAGTGCTTATAGTCCTGCTCCTTGGCTTTACCATCGCACCTTTATCAACTGACATTATGGCCAGATTCATAACAGGTGCGTTTCTTGTCATTATAGGAATGATTTTTTTCTCAATGGGTGCGGAACTATCCATGACGCCCATGGGAGAGCGTGTCGGCACAAGCATGTTAAAAACACGCAAATTACCGTTGATAATTATTCTTGGATTCGTGCTCGGAGTGATAATAACGGTGTCGGAACCGGATTTACAAGTGCTCGCCGGACAGGTGGCGGCGGTGCCTGATATGGTGCTTATTTTATCAGTGGCCGTTGGTGTCGGAGTGTTTCTGGTAGCTGCATTTCTGCGTATACTTTTCAGAATACCTTTAGCACCGATGCTCGGAGTGTGTTATGTGGCTGTTTTTATCATAGCCATGTTCGTGCCGGGTGATTTCCTTGCGGTTGCATTTGATTCGGGCGGTGTGACAACCGGACCGATGACGGTTCCTTTTATTATGGCGCTTGGTGTCGGAATTGCATCCATACGTAACGACAAGCATGCCGAAAACGATAGTTTCGGTCTGGTAGCATTGTGTTCAATAGGTCCGATACTTGCTGTACTGGTGTTAGGTCTCTTATATAACACAAAAGGAAGCTTTCTGGAGGAAAGCGCGGTTTCCATAGGCAATTCGGTCGAACTCGGAAAGCTTTTCCTGCATGCGATACCCGAATATCTTAAGGAAATAGCACTGTCGCTTCTTCCGATAGTTGTGTTTTTCGGTATTTTTCAGGTTGTGTCATTGAAGTTAAACCGTAAGTCTCTCATTAGGATATGCGTGGGACTTGTGTATACATATATCGGGCTGGTGTTGTTTCTTACCGGTGCGAACGTCGGTTTTATACCGGCGGGAAATTATCTCGGAACAGTGCTGGTATCGCTCCCGTATAAGTGGATCATTATTCCGATAGGTATGATTATAGGATATTTTATCGTGAAAGCGGAACCGGCAGTGTATGTACTTATGAAACAGGTAGAAGAACTTACTGACGGTGAAATATCCGGAAAAGCCATGCAGATAAGTCTGTCCGTCGGTGTTGCGGTATCGGTCGGATTATCGATGCTCCGTGTGCTTACAGGAATACATATACTGTATTTTCTGATACCCGGATATGCCATAGCATTGATACTTACATTCTTCGTACCCAAAATATTTACGGCAATAGCATTTGACTCAGGAGGTGTTGCATCCGGACCGATGACAGCAACATTTCTGCTGCCATTAGCGCAGGGAGCCTGTATTGCAATCGGCGGCAACGTTGTTACGGATGCATTCGGAGTTGTTGCCATGGTTGCCATGACTCCGCTTATTACATTGCAGATACTGGGCCTGATATACCGCATTAAGAGCCGGCGCGCAGAAGCCTTGACGCAGCCTCGGAATATAACGGCGGCAGAGGCTTACCGGGAACTTGCTGATGATGCGATTATTGAATTATAGACCGGGAGGTGCGTTATGAGTGAAATTTATCTGATGGCAACAATATGCAATCGTAAAAATATACCACGCTTTGTAAAATTTTATGCCGACGCCAAGGCCGAGGTCGGAAATATATCTCTCGGGATGGGAACGGCATCAAGTGATGTGCTTGATTATTTCGGCCTTGATGATGAGGAAAAGGGAATCCATTTCGGAATAGTGACGGCTGATACATGGAAACAGGTAAAAAAAGGACTTCAAAGAGAGTTCAGGATTGACGTTCCGGGAACTGGAATAGTATTTACGATACCACTAAGCAGCATAGGCGGAAAACGCGAACTGGGATTTCTTGTGACGGAACAACAGTTTGAAAAAGGAGATGAGAGCGAATTGAAGGAAACGAAACATGAACTTATTGTGGCGATAGCCAATTACGGATACAATACACAGGTTATGCATGCGGCTGAAGAAGGGGGTGCAACCGGCGGGACAGTTCTCCACGGCAAGGGTGTTGGAATGAAGCGCGCAAAACAGTTTCTCGGTGTTTCGCTTGTATCCGAAAAGGAAATAATACTCATTGTGGCGCGCACGCAGCAGAAAAACGCCATTATGAAAGCAATCATGGAAAAAGCAGGTGTGGATACCAAAGCAGGCGCAATAGTTTTTTCAATGCCTGTGACCGACACGGCAGGACTCAGGATTACCGAGGATGAAGATTGATAAAATTCATATTGAAATACTATGAATTATCGGTTATACTATACTGTAGAAGGAGGAATTAGTTATGAAGATTTCTACCAGAGGCAGATATGCTTTGAGGCTTATGCTTGATATCGCGGTCAACAGTGCGACCAGACCCGTAAGTATCAAGGATATAGCCAAGAGACAGGATATATCGGACAAGTATCTTGAACAGATAATTTCAATTCTCAACAGTGCACATTTTGTAAGAAGTGTAAGAGGAGCCCAGGGAGGATATACACTGACCAGACGTCCGGATGAATATACGGTCGGTATGATATTAAGGCTTACGGAAGGCTCACTTTCACCGGTTGCATGTGTTGGTGAGGATGCGGTTGCATGTACTAAAATGGAAACCTGTGCAACCAAGGAATTGTGGAGACGGCTTAACGATGCCATTAACGGAGTGGTCGATCATATAACACTCGCGGATCTTGTGGAATGGCAGAATAATAATCCTGAGAACTACAGTATTTAAAGCGTTTTTTCGCGCATAATAATGAGAAATATTATATTTTACCCGGCTTGACCGTGAGGAATATTGTGTTATAATCATTACAGATTAAGAGACTTATAAGGAAGTGGCGATATGAAGACAATTTATTTAGACAACGCAGCTACTACCCAGACCTATCCTGAGGTACTGGATGCTATGCTGCCGTTTTTTACCGAGCATTACGGTAACCCTTCAAGTATATATTCATTTGCCGGAGAGGCAGGTAAGGCTGTTGACGAGGCCAGAAGGACAATTGCATCGGCTATAGGAGCAGATGCTTCCGAGATATATTTTACAGGCGGAGGAAGTGAGTCTGATAACTGGGCACTTAAGGCTACAGCGGAAGCTTACGCATCCAAGGGTAAGCACATCATAACCAGTAAGATTGAGCATCATGCGATTCTCCATACATGCGAATGGCTTGCCAAATACGGCATAGAGGTGACTTACCTTGATGTTGATGAGAACGGACTTGTTTCACCGGAGGCACTTAAGGCAGCGATAAGACCTGATACCATTCTTGTATCGATCATGACTGCCAATAACGAAATCGGAACAATAGAACCTATTGCCGAACTTGGCAGGATTGCACATGAAGCAGGTGCACTTTTCCATACTGATGCGGTTCAGGCATTCGGACATATTCCGATTAATGTTGATGAGATGAATATTGATATGTTAAGTGCGAGCGGACATAAGTTCAACGGCCCTAAGGGTATCGGATTTATGTATATCCGTAAGGGTGTTAAGATACGTTCGTTTATACACGGCGGTTCACAGGAGAGAAGCAGAAGAGCCGGAACACATAATGTACCGGGAATAGTCGGAATGGCCAAGGCAGCTTCACTTGCTGTTGAACAGATGAATGAGAGAATGGCATATGAGACCAACCTCCGTGATCACCTTATTGAGCGTGTGCTTAACGAGATTCCATATGTAAGGCTTAACGGACACAGAACCAACAGACTTCCGAATAATGCTAATTTCTGTTTCAGATTTATCGAAGGCGAGTCAATGCTTATCTTACTTGACCAGAACGGAATCTGCGGTTCAAGCGGTTCTGCATGTACCTCGGGTTCACTTGATCCTTCGCATGTACTTCTTGCGATTGGACTGCCTCATGAAATTGCACATGGTTCATTAAGACTTACTCTTTCAGAGAAGACCACTATGGAAGATATTGATTTTACGGTTGACAAGCTTAAAGAAATCATCGAGAGACTCAGAAGCATGTCGCCGCTCTATGCTGATTTTGTTGCAAAGAACAAATAATAGAAAGGATTTTGACATATGTATAGTGAGAAAGTAATGGATCATTTTAATCATCCGCGTAATGTGGGTGAGATAGAGAACGCATCCGGTGTCGGTACAGTCGGCAATGCCAAATGCGGAGATATTATGAGAATGTACCTTGATATTGATGAAAATCAGGTTATCAGGGACTGCAAGTTCAAGACTTTCGGCTGTGGCGCCGCGGTTGCTACAAGCAGTATGGCTACTGAACTTGTCAAAGGCAAGACAATATATGAGGCACTTCAGATAACCAATAAAGCGGTTATGGAAGCACTTGACGGACTGCCTCCTGTGAAAGTGCATTGTTCATTGCTTGCTGAGGAAGCAATACATGCAGCGCTTTGGGACTATGCTGAGAAACATCACATTAAGATAGAAGGCCTTCAGAGACCGGTTAATGATATCAGCGAGAAAGAAGAAGCACCCGGAGAAGAATATTAATGAATAAAGGCAAGGTTGTTGTAGGGATGTCCGGAGGAGTTGACTCCTCCGTGGCAGCCCTTCTTTTAAAAGAACAGGGATATGATGTAATCGGCGTAACCATGCAGATATGGCAGGAGGAGAACCCTCTTGATATGGCAGAGAACGGCGGCTGCTGCGGTTTGTCGGCAGTCGATGATGCCAGGCGCGTAGCGGACGTATTAGGAATCCCATACTATTTAATGAATTTCAGGGATGAATTCAGACATAAGGTTATAGACTATTTCATAGATGAATATTATAAAGGAAGAACTCCCAACCCGTGTATCGCGTGTAACAGATATATCAAATGGGAGTCTTTGCTGCACCGTTCAATAGAAATAGGCGCGGATTATATAGCAACAGGACACTATGGCAGAATTGTCAGGTTGCCTAACGGACGCTACAGTGTTGCAAAATCTGCTTCGCTTAATAAAGACCAGTCATATGTGTTATATAATCTCACGCAGGAGGAACTTAAGCATACATTGTTCCCTATTTACGGTTATGAGAAGGAAGATGTGCGCCGCATTGCGGAACAGAATAATCTTCCGGTAGCCCATAAAAAAGACAGCCAGGATATATGTTTTGTTCCTGACGGGGATTATGCAGCATTTATCAGGTCAGAGACCGGGATTCAGGATGTTCCGGGAGATTTTGTGGATACGCATGGCAATGTACTGGGACGTCATAAAGGTATTATTCATTATACTGTGGGACAGAGAAAGGGACTTGGGATAGCTTTTGGCGAGCCGAGATTTGTGCTGAGGATTAATCCGGCTGACAATACGGTTACGCTGGGTACGGCCAAAGAACTTATGAAGAGTCGTGTCAATGTCTGTGATGTCAATTACATGGCTGTTCCGGAGATTACCGGACCGGTGCGTGCGGCCGGCAAGCTCAGATATTCGCAGGAAGCAGCTTTGTGCACGCTGATGCCTGACGGTAATGGCGGCATAATAGCGGAATTTGATGAGCCGATGCGTGCGGCAACTCCGGGCCAGTCGGCGGTATTTTATGTGGACGACAGCATTTTGTGCGGCGGAATAATCGTTTAGTGGATTTTAACAATTTTTAACATAACAGAACATATGTTTGCAATATGCTCCGGCGTGTGTTATACTTATTTTATTGGAGGTATGACATATGCCGGAGCATTGGTATATAGCGATAGATCTGAAATCTTTTTTTGCATCGGTCGAGTGCGTTCTGCGCGGTCTCGACCCACTTGGCACGAATCTTGTGGTGGCGGATGTCGCGCGCACCGAGAAGACGATATGCCTTGCCGTGTCGCCGTCGCTTAAGGCATACGGAATTCCGGGACGGGCCAGGCTGTTTGAAGTTATAGAGAGGCTTAAGGAAGTTAATGAAGAGCGGTTGTACAGAGCACCGGGCCGGCGTTTTATCGGAGAATCGTATGATGATAATGAATTGAAGAATCACCCGGACATGAAGGTGTCATATATAGCTGCCGGACCGCAGATGGCCAGGTATATTGAATACAGCAAGCGGATATACAGCATATACCTTAAATATGTCGCCCCGGAGGATATACTGGTATATTCGATAGATGAAGTGTTTATGGATGTTACATCTTATCTTAATACATATGGAATCAGTGTGCGCGAACTTGCCATGTGTATGATAAGAGATGTTTTTGATACTACGGGAATTACGGCAACTGCAGGAATAGGCACGAATATGTATCTGTGTAAGGTCGCGATGGATATTGTTGCCAAGCATATGCCGCCGGATGAGAATGGTGTAAGAATAGCGGGACTCGACGAGATGAGCTACAGGAAACTGTTGTGGAATCATAAGCCTATTACGGATTTCTGGCGGGTCGGAAGAGGATATGCCTCTAAGCTGGCGTCCAAGGGCATTTATACAATGGGAGATGTTGCCAGATGTTCCGTTGGCAGAGACAGCGATTATTATAACGAGGATCTGTTGTATAAGCTTTTCGGGGTGAATGCAGAGCTTCTGATAGATCATGCATGGGGCTGGGAACCGTGCACAATAGCCGATGCCAAGGCTTATACACCGTCTGAGAACAGTCTTAGTTCCGGTCAGGTCCTTAAGGAACCGTACACATTTGAAAAAGCACGCATAGTCATTAAAGAGATGACGGATGTTCTGGTGCTGGATCTGGTTGATAAAGGACTTGTGACGGATCAGATGGTGATAACGGTTGGGTATGATGTGGAGAATGTGACCGGCTCATATTCAGGAGATACGGTAATTGACCGTTATGGAAGACGGATACCAAAGCATGCACACGGAACAGTTAACCTTGACATAAGGACATCTTCCACGCGGATTATAACGGAAGCTGTGACCGGATTGTATGATAGTATAACCAACCGCGATCTTCTTATAAGGCGCCTTAATGTTGCGGCATGTCATGTTGTTCCCGAATCGGAAGCATATAATGACGTAAGGCGGGGGCAGCTGGAATTTTTTACCGAAGATAATGAACTCGGCGTGAAACAGGATGATGGCGGTCATGATATTGAGAAAGAGAAACGAATTCAGCATGCTATTCTGGATATCAAGAAGCGTTACGGAAAGAATGCACTGCTTCGCGGGATGAATTTTGAGGAAGGCGCCACGGCAATAGAACGTAACGGTCAGATTGGAGGTCATAAGGCATAATGGAACAGGATATCATTGAGTATACGATGCATGCCGCCTGCAATGGCACGGCGGAGGAAAGTTACGGTGACATTATTAATATGGCGCACCATGTATCGGAGACCAGACCCCATATGACTATGGAGGGAAGGGCGGCACAGTTCGCCTCATTTGCGGCGCTTAAAGGCTATGACAGAGCCATAAAGGATGCTGATGAGGAAGCTGTGACGGCAGTGAAGGACGAGTATCGATGATTGGAGAAAGGATGACGGGCATAATGGACTACATTGATATTGCAAGACAAATAATAGAAGAAAGACTGTATGGAATCCGGCCGGGAGATCTTGCTGCGGTATCGGCAAAGATAAGTAATAATTATCATTCATCCAATAAGACATCCCAAAGACTTATTTCCGATGAATTGCAGGCCCTGGTATATGCCGCGGTAAGAATGCCGGCGACATATGCGGCAGTCAGGAGTGCATTGGAAAAATCTCTGATGTACAATGATATTAATATAGATACGGTGATTGATGTCGGAGCCGGAACCGGTGCAGCATCATTGGCAGCAGCTGATATGTTTGCCCTTGGGCATTTAAGCCTGATAGAGCGTGAAGACTGTATGAGAAAATGCGGGATGGAGATATTTGCCGCAATGCAGTCGGAAATTACGGTAAAAGCGCAGTGGTATGATGAGGATATCCTTAATGATAACGCGGACCGGCATGCTGACCTTGTTATGTCATCGTATATGATTAATGAAATAAAATTACAGGACAGGGAGAATGTATTTGACAGGCTTTGGAATATGGCTGACAAGATGCTCCTTATCGTTGAACCGGGAACAAAGGAAGGGTTTGAAGTCATATCACATGCAAGGGAATATTTTCTTGCCGGAGGCATGCATATAGCAGCTCCGTGCACGCATGAGAATAAGTGCGGACTTGATAAAGATGACTGGTGCCATTTTTCGGTGAGAGTGGCCAGAAGCCGGATACATAAACTCATCAAGGAGGCGGATGTTCCGTATGAGGATGAGAAATTCAGCTATATTGCGATTGTGAAAGATGATGTGACATCCGACGGCATGTGCATACTGCGGCATCCGGACATACGTAAAGGCAATATCGGACTAAGGGTGTGCGATTCACAAGGTATCAGAAATACTATAATCACCAAAAAGGACGGAGAATTATTTAAAAAAGCCAGAAAATCGTCAGCAGGTGACATAATATGACATTGTGTGCTATGGACTTTTGTCAGAATAAGTGATAAAATGAACTATATAAAATGTATTTGGAGGTTTGGTTATGTACTTAAAAGATTTTATGGATTTGGATAAGCTTCAGAAAATCCAGGACATGTTTTCAAACGCAACCGGACTGGCAGCAATCGCAGTTGACCAGGACGGCAATTATATAACAGAAGGAAGTAATTTTACCGATTTTTGTATGAAATACACCCGTAGATCACCTGAAGGTAACAGAAGATGCGTAAAGTGTGACAACGAATGCAAAGGCGTTTACTACTGCCATGCAGGATTGATGGATTTTGCATCAGATATTATAGTTAACGGTGAGAAAGTCGGAGCTATAATCGGCGGACAGGTTCTTCCTAAAGAACCGGATATCGCGGAGTTTGAACATATCGCGGATGAGCTTGGAATTTCAAAGGGAGAATACATAGATGCGCTTAAGAAAGTGCCTGTAAGAGAAGAAAGCGCAATCAGAGCGGCTGCACAGCTTCTTGCAGATACGGTTAACGAAATGGCCAATCTGGCATATATGGAGAATAAAGCCCATGAAAGTATAGAAAGCGTCAGTAATGAAATCGAAAGCCTGAAGTTGGACGTTAAATCGATTTCGGACAAGACGAAGGAACTTGAGACAATAGCATCACGACAGAATATGCTTACACTCAATGCTTCGATAGAAGCTGCAAGGTCGGGAGATGCAGGAGTGGGATTCGCAGTTGTAGCTAAACAGATGGGTGACCTTTCAAAACACTCAGCTGCTATATATAAAGGAATCAAAGAGGTATCTAATAATATATCAGATTCAATTAAGCATCTGGGAGATACATTAGAATAATAATCGCGGAGGAATAATGTCTGATTCAAAGGAAAGCAAAGTATCGCTGGAACAATATGAGAAAATCATCCATGCGTTAAGCCCATGCATGGACGATTATTTGTACGTCTATGATCTGGTAAATGATGTGTACTGTATATCACCGACGGCGGTAGAGCGGTTTAGACTGCCGGCGAGCAGATTTACGAATGTAAATGAGCACCTTAAGGAATTGACACATCCGGATGATTGGTACACACTTTCACATGATATTTCAAAAATATTTTCGGATGCTAACTACAGTTTTCATAATCTTCAATACAGGTGGACCAACAGGATGGGCGAAGCAGTGTGGATAAGCTGCAGAGGCCGGCTTGTAAGAAATGAGAATGGTGATCCAATTGCTTTGGTTGGCTGTATTAATGAAATCGGAGAGAAACAGCGCGCCGATAACATCAGCGGACTCAGAGGTGAAGCCTTTCTGAAGGAAGACCTTGTCGAATATGTCAATAAGGATAACGGTGCGTTTCTTATCAGATTCGGAATCGATGAGTTCCGAGAGATTGTCGAGAATTTCGGGCCCGAGTATGGTGAGAAGGTTCTTAAGAAAACTTCCGACTGCATATCGGAATGCGTAGGCAAGAATCAGAAATTATATAAGCTTGACGGTACGGATGAGTTTATGGTTCTGGATTATAACAGATATAATGTCGATTCTGCACATGCATTATACGAAATGGTTGCGAATAAAGTTACGGCATTTATAGAGGAAAGCCATTATGAAGTATTTTTCACTGTCTCAGCAGGAGCGGTCGATGTTGAAGAGTCAGAAGGCATGAATTATAACGAACTGATGAAACTTACCGAATTCGCACTTGGCAGAACCAGAGAAGTGTCCGGAACCGCGTTTTACGTATATAAGGATAAGGATTACAGGGATTTTGTCAGAAGACGTAAGATACTTCAGGTGCTGAGAAAAAGCGTGGACGACGGATTTAATGGATTTACCACATTATTTCAGCCGATTATAGATATCGAAAGCGGCAGATTTTCGCATGCGGAGACATTACTCAGATTCAATACTCCTGAAACGGGACCGTTGTCACCTATGGAATTTATACCGATTCTTGAAGAAAGCGGTCTGATAATTCCGGTTGGCAAATGGGTTTTATCACAAGCTATATATGCATGTACATATATGCAGAAGTTTCTGCCGGATTTTCATGTGTCATTTAATCTTTCATATGTACAGGTGCTTAAGAGTAATGTACTCTCAGAAATTATTAAGGTCATGAAAGAGTCAGGACTTAAAATGGGTAATCTTGTGGTGGAACTTACGGAGAGCGGCTTTGTGGAATCGAACGAGAACTTTATAAGTTTCTGCGAAGGCCTTCGCAAATACGGGATATCGATAGCATTGGATGATTTTGGAACAGGATATTCCAACTTCCATTATCTGTTTAACCTGACACCGGATGTTATTAAAATTGACCGGTCATTTACGCTGAAAGCACTTAAGAATGACTATGAATATAACCTGCTTAAATACCTGGCCCAGATGGCTCACAGTATTAATTCCAAATTCTGTATAGAAGGAATAGAAACGGAAGAGGAACTTGAACGCATTAAGCATATCGGACCGGATTATATTCAGGGATATTATTTCGGCAAACCGATGTCACTGGCTGATTTTGAACACAAATTTGCCAAGGTACAATAAGAACAAAAATATACACGGCTGTAAGAACTTTGGATTCTTGCAGCCGTGTAATTTATATGGAACAGTTATTATGCTTTCTTTTTCTTGGAAGCGCTTACTGCTACAACCACAATTACAACTACAACTACAACACCTGCGATGATACCGATGATAGCAACGGGCGGTAAGCCAGTTGAAGAAGAATCCGAAGCTGCGTTTTCGGCAGCCTTTGTAGCGGCAGCTGCTGTTGTCTCAGCCTCTGTAGGAGCTTCTGTAGGAGCATCATATGCAAATCCGCTTACTGTGAATGTAAGTTTGACTTCCACATCACCTGTCTCAGGAAAAACATTTTCGGCAGTCATACAGTCATCACGGCTCTTAAGGTCATTTCTCCAGTTATTATATGCGAGAAGACATGTATAAGGAATGGCGTAAGCATCCTCGTCGATATATACATCCTTGTATGTAACTACAGTATTTCCGTTGATTTCAACCTTGAGATCCGAGAATGTAAGGTCATTTTCCATAGGAATGTCAGTTGCTACCTGGAGCTGCTGAAGATTTACGGCACCGCCGAAATTAGATGTCTTATATGACACCGTGTATGTGCCGTTGCCTTCAATGACTGCATCCGTAAATGTACCTGCGTCAAATTCTGCTTTTTTGTCGGATGTGACCTTGTCGCCGTCGTCTCTTGATGAATAGTAACCGATTCTGGCTAACCAGATCTGGCCGTCGGCCGTTGTGGCCTGGATGCCGAGTCTTGCGTTATACTTGCCATTGGCATCAAATGGAGCTTTTGCTGTCTCATCTTCCGCAAATGCAGTTAAAGGCATTGCAAGAAGCATAAGAGCCATAAGCATAAAAGTGATAATTTTTTTAGTAATCTTTGTCATAAGAAAACCTCCTCGTTTTATTTTACTTATACATTATATCAGAGATTATAATATTTAAACAATGAAAGCATTAGTAGGGAATTACATTAATTTTTAGATAAAATTACACTATTTATTAAATTCATTAATTTTTGACGGTATTTGTGTCAAATTATTATGGCATTCTATCGTTGAAGTTCTCATGCTTTTATAATATCATAAGAGTGATATGGTACGCTTAAAAAGCGCAAGGAGGAATGAGATGTTTTACATAGGCGTTGATCTGGGTACATCGGCAGTTAAGCTGCTTTTGATGGACTCTGCCGGAACAATTGTTAACATTGTTTCAAGAGAATACCCATTATATTTTCCGCATCCGGGATGGTCTGAGCAGAAACCGGAAGACTGGTTTAGTAATACCATGGAAGGAATCAAGGAACTTATTGCGGACGTGGATAAGAGCAAAGTTGCCGGAATCAGCTTCGGCGGTCAGATGCACGGACTTGTTATTCTTGATGAGAATGACGAAGTTATCAGACCGGCGATTCTTTGGAATGACGGAAGAACTGTTGAAGAGACGAACTACCTTAATAATGTGATCGGTAAGGACAAGCTCTCACAATATACAGCAAATATAGCATTTACGGGATTTACAGCACCTAAGATCCTCTGGGTCAAGAATAATGAGCCTGAGAATTTCGCAAGAATCAGAAAAATAATGCTTCCTAAAGACTATATAGCATATAAGCTTTCGGGAGTATTCTGTACGGATGTGTCAGATGCATCGGGAATGCTTATTTTTGACGTTAAGAACAGATGCTGGTCTAAGGAAATGTGCGATATATGCGGAGTAAAGCCGGAACAGCTTGCTACAGTATATGAAAGCTATGAGAAAGTAGGCTGCGTACTTCCTGAGATAGCAGATGAGCTTGGAATCCCGCAGACATGTATAATCGCAGCCGGAGCCGGAGATAATGCTGCAGCTGCAGTCGGAACCGGAACAGTCGGAGACGGCAAGTGTAATATATCACTCGGAACAAGCGGAACTATTTTTATCTCGTCGGATAAGTTCGGAGTTGATAAGAATAATGCATTACATTCATTTGACCACGCAGACGGTCATTATCATCTTATGGGATGTATGCTTTCAGCAGCATCATGCAATAAGTGGTGGATGGATGAAATCATCGGAACCAAGGATTATGCAGCAGAGCAGAAAGAGATAGGAGAACTTGGACTTAATCATGTATATTTTCTTCCTTATCTTATGGGAGAACGTTCTCCGCATAATAATCCGAATGCGAGAGGTACGTTTATCGGAATGACTATGGATACCACGAGGGCTGATATGACACAGGCAGTGCTGGAAGGCGTGGCATTTGCACTCAGGGATTCATTTGAGGTAGCCAAGTCACTCGGAATTAAAATAGAGAGAACCAAGATCTGCGGCGGCGGAGCCAAGAGCCCTCTTTGGAAGAAAATAATAGCCAATGTACTTGGAATTAAGGTCGATGTCATCGAAAGCGAACAGGGACCTTCAATGGGCGGTGCAATGTTAGCGGCTGTTGCCAATGGTGAATATGCAAGTGTTGAAGAGATGGCCGATAAGATCGTTAAGGTTGTTGACACTGTTGAACCGGATCCTGAACTTACGGCCAGATATAATGCCAGATATGATCAGTTCAGACAGATTTATCCGGCATGCAAAGAGTTGTTTGATATTATACAATAATTAATTGCGGCTGCGTACAAGGTTGTGAGGATTCTGTGCGCCGGCCCGGAAAGGAAAGAGCAATGAAAATATATAAAGTGACTGATCCTGAATTTGTACCATACGGAAGAGTTGTTGAAGGTGTTGATTTTGGCCCGCTTGTGGACAAAATGCAGGAGACACCGCTCCCGGACGGAGTGGCTTATGAGCCTTCGGTGGATACACTTGAGGCACTTCCGGTTATGAAGGAGATTTCCGACAAGGTATACGGAGAGATGCCTGTTCAGATCGGATATTGCAACGGACACAACGAACTGCTTAATGCAGTCGAGTATCACAGAGACAGTGAGATTAATGTAGCGGCTACGGATGCGATACTTATTCTCGGCAAACAGCAGGATATAACAGCTGATTTCACATATGATACTTCACTTATGAAAGCATTCCTTGTACCAAAGGGAACAGCGGTTGAAGTATATGCTACCACGCTTCATTATGCTCCGTGCGGAGTTGATGGCGATGGATTTAAGGTGTCTGTAATTCTTCCGAGAGGAACGAATTTCCCTCTTAAGGCAGATCATAAAGGCGGAGAGGACAGCCTGATCACAGCGGTCAATAAATGGCTTATCGGACATGCTGAAGGCGGTTTCACAGGATCTGAGCATATCGGCCTTATAGGTAAGAATTTAAATATTAATGAATAATACCGGGCGTAAGTGAACCCGGAAGAATGGAGGAAATTAAAATGTCAAATATGCCACAGGAAAAAATCGGCATCGTTGCAGTCAGCAGAGACTGCTTCCCGGAATCATTATCAGTTAACAGAAGAAAGGCTCTTGTAGAGGCTTATACAAAAAAATACGGCAGCGATAACATCTATGAGTGTCCTATCTGTATCGTAGAAAGCGAAATCCATATGGTACAGGCTCTTGAGGATATCAAGAAGGCAGGATGTAACGCACTCGTTGTTTACCTTGGAAACTTCGGACCTGAGATTTCAGAGACACTTCTTGCAAAACATTTTGACGGACCATCAATGTTTATCGCAGCAGCTGAGGAGACATCAGCTAACGGCGGACTTGTACAGGGCCGTGGTGATGCATATTGCGGTATGCTTAATGCAAGCTATAACTTAAAACTCCGTAATGTAAGAGCTTATATTCCGGAATATCCTATCGGAACAGCAGATGAATGTGCAGATATGATACATGAATTTGCACCTATCGCAAGAGCAATCATTGCAGTAAGAGATTTAAAGATTATATCATTCGGACCTAGACCACAGAACTTCCTTGCATGTAATGCACCGATTAAGCAGCTTTACAATCTCGGAGTAGAGATTGAAGAGAATTCAGAACTCGATCTTTTTGAAGCATACAATAAACATGCCGGAGACCCGAGAATTCCGGATGTAGCCAAAGATATGGCTGAGGAACTCGGAGCAGGTAATAAGAAACCTGAGGTTCTTGAGAAACTTGCACAGTATGAGATAACACTTCTTGACTGGGTTGAGGCTCATAAGGGATATAAGAAGTACGTTACCATCGCAGGTAAGTGCTGGCCGGCATTCCAGACACAGTTCGGTTTCGTTCCTTGTTATGTAAACAGCCGTCTTACCAAGATGGGTATTCCTGTTGCATGTGAGGTTGATATTTACGGCGCACTCAGTGAGTTTATCGGAACTGTTGTAAGTAATGACACAGTAACACTCCTTGACATTAATAACACAGTACCTGCTGATATTTACGGCGAGGACATCAAGGGCAAATTTAATTACACATCCAATGAAGTATTCATGGGATTCCATTGCGGAAATACAGCATCTACAAAGCTTACTTTCTGTGAAATGCGTAACCAGATGATCATGGCAAGATCTCTTCCGGTAGAGGTTACCAACGGTACTCTTGAAGGAGATATTGTTCCGGGAGACATTACATTCTTCCGTCTTCAGAGTACATCTGATGCACAGATCAGGGCATATATCGCACAGGGAGAGGTTCTTCCTGTAGCAACACGTTCATTCGGAGCAATCGGAATTTTTGCAATTCCTGAGATGGACAGATTCTATCGCCATGTACTTATTGAGAAGAATTACCCGCATCACGGAGCTGTTGCTTTCGGACATTTCGGAAAAGCACTCTATGAAGTATTTAAATATCTTGGGGTTCCGGCTGATGAGATTAATTTCAACCAGCCAAAGGGTATGATGTATCCTACAGAAAACCCGTTCAAATAAGACCGGGCGTGCCTGACGAGAGGAGGCAGGAGCGGTACGTTGATACCGCTCCAGGCCAAGGCTCACCATAGAGCCGAGGAAATACCACTTCCTGAAAGGAATTAATATGAGAGAAACCAGACTTTTTAACGATAATTGGAAATTTATAAAAATAGAACCGGGAACAACCGGATATGAGAATTCTGACAGCTGGGTTAATGTGGATATACCGCATGACTGGCTTATTTATGATACAAATAATTTATATGAAGACAGTGAAGGCTGGTATCGTAAGACATTTGATCTGCAAACAGAAACGGGTGTAAGATATGCACTCAGATTCGACGGCGTATATATGGAACCGGTGATTTATGTTAACGGTGCAAAAGCCGGAGAATGGAAATACGGATATAATACTTTTGAAATAGACATAACAGATTATCTCGTTAACGGAGCCAATGAAATTCGTGTGCAGGTAATGCACAGATCTCCTAATTCAAGATGGTATTCCGGAGCGGGAATTTTCAGGAATATTTGGTTTAAGACTATGCCTGACACTCATTTTGTGTCAGATGGAATATATATAAGAACAGAGCGTACGGATACAGGTTATATGCTTAAAGCATCTTCTGAGATAAGCGGAAGTGAATTCGATGCTGTTGCATACACTGTATTTGATATGAATGGAACGGCTGTTGTATCCAAGACAACCGATGCAGCAGCGGATACGGTTGAGATTGAAGTTGAATCACCGGATGAATGGGACATCGATAATCCTGTGTGCTATGTACTTCGCGCAGAACTTCTGTGCAACGGACAGGCAGTGGACTGCATTAATACACGATTCGGCTTCAGAACGATAGAATTCAACAGCAACAGCGGATTTTATCTTAACGGCAGGCATGTTAAGCTTAACGGAGTGTGTATGCATCATGATCTTGGTGCGCTGGGAGCGGCAGTTAATAAGGCCGCATTATACCGCCAGCTTAAGATGATGAAGGATATGGGAGCGAATGCCATAAGAACCTCACATAATATGCCGGCTGTTGAGCTGTTGGATATAGCCGATGAAATAGGACTTCTTGTAGATAATGAAGCTTTCGATATGTGGAAAATGCCTAAGAACAGATATGATTATGCAAGGTTTTTCGAGGAATGGGCAGCAAAGGATATGCGTAATTTCGTAAGAAGAGACCGCAATCACCCATGTGTCATAATGTGGAGTATCGGTAATGAAATTTTTGATACCCATGCAGATGAAGAAAGCGGAATGAGATCCACGAAACTTTTATATGAGGCGGTCATTGAAAATGATCCTGATTGCAATGCATATGCTACATTTGGATCCAACTTCCTGGAAGGTGAACCGACACAGAGATGTGCGGATGTTCTAAAGCTGGTTGGATATAATTATTCTGAGAGACTTTATGATGCACATCATAAGGCACATCCTGACTGGTGTATATACGGAAGTGAAACCGGTTCGACACTGCAAAGCCGTGACGTGTATCATTTTCCATACAGTGAGCCTATACTCACGGATGTAGATGAGCAATGCTCATCACTTGGTAACAGTGCATGCAGCTGGGGCGCACCTGACAGTGAATTCTGCATAACAACGGAACGTGACAATAAATATTCCGCAGGGCAGTTTTTGTGGACGGGATTTGATTATATAGGAGAGCCGACACCGTATCAGACTAAGAATTCTTATTTCGGACAGGTGGATACAGCAGGATTTCCGAAAGATACATATTATATTTACCGGGCGGAGTGGACTGATTATAAGACTGATCCTATGGTTCACATATTTCCGTATTGGGATTTTAATGAAGACCAGATTATTGATGTCAGGGCAGCATCCAACGCGCCGGTGATAGAGCTTTTCTTTAACGGGATATCACAGGGCAAATTCAATATAGACCATAAGCACGGCAAAGAATTACTTGGGCACTGGCGTATTCCATATGCCAAGGGCCGGATAGATGCGGTTGCCTATGATGAGAACGGCGAAGAGATAGCAAGGGATACAAAAACATCGTTCGGAGATGGAAGCAGACTTATACTTAAACCGGACAAGCTGACGCTTGATGCTGATGGCGAGGATATGGCATTCGTTGAAGTTAATGTATTGGATGCCGATGGCAATTATGTCGCTAATGCCAATAACAGAGTCAGGGTCGAGATAAGTGGTGCAGCAAGGCTTGTAGGTCTTGACAATGGTGACAGTACGGATTACGATCAGTATAAGGGCGATTCGCGTAAACTTTTTATGGGCAGGCTGATTATAATGGCAGCAGCCGGAACCAATGCAGGCAAGGCAGCCATTAAAGTCACTTCTCCGTCATTGGAAAGCGCCGAAATAGAAATAGACTGTAAAGAAGCATATGTTAAGGCAGGAATAAGTGCCAATACATCCAATTACCATGTGGATACAGATGCGAATGAGATCCCGATACGTAAAATTGAGATAGCAAGCACAGAGGGAACGATACTTGACAAAGAGCATCCTGAAACAGTATTGACAGCAAAATGTTATCCGTCATACAGTACATATGATGAGCTCGAATGGAGCGTTCTCAATGATGCCGGAGTAGAAAGCAACCTTGCCGGAATAGAAACTGTTAACGGACAGACTGTTCTTAAAGCCAGGGGCGACGGCGAATTCAATGTCAAATGTTATTCACGTAACGGTGGAAGCAGGGTGAATGTAATTTCGATGCTTGGGTTTAAGGCAACCGGTCTGGGAAGTGCTTCGATTAATCCATATGAGACGATTGCGGCAGCATTATATACAATCGCAAGTGATGAAATGGGCAATGCCGGAGAACACGGCGTTGCGACTCCGAGACACAAGGAAAGTTATATCGGATTTGAAAATGTGGATTTCGGAAGTTACGGAACCGATGAAGTTGAGATAAATATCTTTACCCATGACCGTGCGGATTTTGTTGTACAGCTCTGGCTTGGAATACCGGGAGAAGAGGGAAGCGAACTTATTCTTGACGGTATCTATAATAAGCCTGTAATATGGGATGTATACCAGCCTGAAAAATATAAACTCAGGCGTAGAATAAAAGGCACACATACACTCTGTCTGCTCACGCGCGAGTTTATCAACATAAGAGATCTTGTATTTACGAGACCCGACAAGGGATTTGCCAGAATTGACGCCGCCGATAATGATAAGATTTACGGAGATGACTTTAAGATATCGGGAAGCAGGGTAACAGGAATAGGCAACAATGTTTCTCTTGATTTCGATGATATGGATTTTAAGGACGGAGTTTCCAGAATCACAATTAAAGGAACGTCTTATACAGAAGTTAACACGCTTAATATCATTTTTGCCGGAGAAGACGGAAGCCAGACGAGACAGATGATAGAATTTACACACACGGATGATGCTGAAGAGAAGACATTTGATATAAATCCGATAAAAGGAAAAAACAAAGTCACATTTGTATTCCTGCCGGGAAGCAATTTTGATTTTGAATGGTTTAGGTTTGAGTAAGGAAGGATAGAATGTTACACAAATTTTCAGAAGGTAAACCGTATAACGTAATTGCGTTGTGCATGACAAGGTTTAAATCGTATGATCAGGTAAGGCTGATTAATGAACTGTGCAAAGACTGCGGACAGACCGGGATAAAAGTCATTATATTTTCCTCGGTTACCGATTTGTACAATGGTGGAATTAATGACATAGGTGAGGCACAGATTTTTTCATCGTTTGAACCAGAAAGATTCGATGCAGTTGTTGTATTATCCGAGACATTCAAGAATTCGGAAGTGCTTGGTAAACTGATATCCAGATCCAAACGCGCGGATGTTCCGGTAATTTCGATAGACAGAGAAATAGAAGGCTGCATTAATATCGAATTTGATTACAGCAATGCCTTTGAACAGCTGGTTAAACATATTGTGGAGTATCATCATGTTGATGATGTGATGATGATTGCCGGCAATAAAGACAATCCTTTCTCAGAAGAAAGAGTTGAATGCTTTAAGGAAGTTCTGGCGGCAAACGGAATTGCCGTTGACCGGAATATAGTGTTATATGGTGATTTCTGGGCAGATCCGACAAGAGAAGTGCTGGAAAAATATATCAATGACGGCAACCATATCCCTAAAGCATTTATCTGTGCCAACGATATTATGGCAATAGAATGTATGAGAACGCTTAAGGAACATGGATACAGGATTCCGGAGGATGTACTGGTTACAGGCTTTGATGGTATAGATCTTGAACGATACTATTCACCGAGACTGACAACGGCGGAGTACAGAATAGAAGATCTGGCCCAGACGATTATCGATGCGGTAATGGATAATATTGACGGAAACCATGACATGAGTACCAGAATTGTCAATTATATCAACAGACTCGGCGGCTCATGCGGATGTAAAAAGACCAAAGCTACGAATGTTGAGGAACGTCTTTATAAAGAGAAATTTATTACTGATGACAGGGAAGAATTCATACAGTTCATGTATAATATGATAGCCCAACTCAGCAATTATCCTGAACTTCATTATATATTCAGGATGATACCGGAGCATATCGGCAGAATAGGATATGATGAATTGTGGATGTGCTTTAACAACGATTTCCTTGATGAGAATATGGATGTAAGTATTGAATTCAACAGGAACAATCAGTCAAATACCGGATATACCCCAACAATGAAGGTCCCGCTTCATCTTAAAGGTGATGAGATCTGCAATGATGGCAATGGCGAATATGAACAGTGTGATTTAATACCTGATATCGGAAAGGTTATTGAACGTACCGGCCCAATTATAGTTGTTCCTATACATTTGCAGGGGGTATCGGTAGGATATATGGCTGCTTCGTTCAGTCCTGAAAAATTCTTTTTCTCATACTATCAGACATTTCTGCTGGATTTCAGACATATACTTGAAGTTTATGTCAACCGCTCAACGACTGAACGTCTGTATGTAACGGATGTTCTGACCGGAATATATAACAGACACGGATTCTACCGCAATATCGGAGAAGTTATGAGACGAAGCCAGAAAACCGGTAATCCGTTTGCTGTAATTTCGATGGATATGGACGGCCTCAAGGGTATAAACGATACATATGGCCACGCAGAAGGCGATTATGCGCTCAAGAAAATCGGTGATTTTATGCGTAAAGCTACGACAAGTGGTGAAATCTGCGCAAGGTTTGGCGGAGATGAATTCCTTATTGTCCTCTGCAGTGAAAATGCATCGGAAAGAGTGGATGAGATAGTTAATGAAATCAAAAGCGATATAGAATATTTCAACGCATTTGGCAACAAACCATATTATCTGAATATGAGTATCGGAATATATACTAAGATTGCCGATAAGACGGATACACTCGACGAATATATCAGAAACGCTGATAATCTCATGTATGAGAATAAAAAAGAAAACAAAAAGAAAGAAAATAAATTGTAAGGAGAAGATAATGGAAAAAATTGCAAGCTTTACCGTGAATCATATTGATTTACTTGCCGGTATCTATGTTTCGCGCAGGGACTCAATAGGATCATGTGTACTTACAACATTTGATTTAAGATTTACCATGCCAAACCGGGAGCCGGTTATGGACACACCGGGTATTCATACGATAGAACATCTTGGAGCTACATTTTTAAGAAATCATCCGCAGTGGAAGGACAGAGTGATTTATTTCGGACCAATGGGATGCAGAACCGGTTTTTATATGATACTTGCCGGCAAACTTGATTCATCCGATGTTGTGCCGTTAGTCGATGAAATGATTGGATTTATCGAGAATTTTGAAGGAGATATACCGGGAGCAACGGCGCGTGACTGCGGAAATTATCTTGATAATAATCTTAGTCTTGCTAAGTTCTATGCAAGAAAATACCGCCACGATGTACTGGATGATCTGAAGCCTGAGAGACTTAATTATCCTGAATAATTTAATAGTATAAATAAAGCGGGCCCGCACTTAAATATGTGCGGGCCCTTTATGTTAAGATAAATATGAGGAAGCGTTATTAAGCCTCAAAAAGCAGATCACCGTATGTAGGAATCGGCCAGTACTCTGAGTCAACTAAAGTCTCAAGTGTATCAACAGGAGCTCTGAGTGCCTCCATATCAGCCTTGATTACATCTCTGTAATATTCGGCAGTTGATTTTGTATCTGCCTTCTCTGCGTCTGCCTGGTCAGCTTTGAGTTTCTTCAAAGCCTCGTTGGCTTCTTTGAGGTATTTGCTGATCTCATCAAGCATTTCCTTCTGGACACTTGCATCAGCACCGGCTGCGGTTACCTCATTTATCGAAGCAGCAAGCTCGGTAGTGTATTTTACAACGGCAGGAAGGATATCCTTGGCTGCCATATCTATCATGGTAAGTGCCTCGATGTTAATAGAAAGGCTGTATGTCTCATAGAGAACCTCGGCTCTGAGCTCAAGTTCAGCCTTGCTCATTATATTGAAATCACCAAAAAGCTTAACTGCCTTGTCAGTTGTGAGTGCTTCTGTAGCAGCAACCATTGATTTAAGGTTCGGAAGGCCTCTCTTCTCGGCCTCAGCAACCCATTCATCGGAATAACCGTTACCGTTGAATACGATTCTCTGATGTTCTCTCATGGTCTTAGCAATAAATTCATCACAAGCCTTGTCAAAATCAGCAGCACCTTCAAGTGCATCGGCAGCTTCCTTGAAAGCCTCGGCTACTATTGCATTGAGTGTTGTGTTAGGCATAGCAATCGAATCATTGGAACCAACCATACGGAATTCAAACTTGTTGCCTGTGAATGCAAAAGGTGAAGTTCTGTTACGGTCAGTTGCGTCCTTGGTAACAACCGGAATTGAGCTGATTCCAAGGTCAAGTACCTCGCCTTTCATGCATGTAGCTGCAGTACCGTTTGCAACGATCTGATTAACAACGTCCTCAAGCTGGTCTCCAAGGTACATTGAGATAATTGCAGGAGGTGCTTCATTAGCACCGAGTCTGTGGTCATTGCCTACATCTGAAGCAGACTGGCGTAACAGATCTGCGTGTGTATCAACAGCTTTCATGATACATGCAAGAACAAGTAAAAACTGCTTGTTCTCGTTCGGTGTTTTACCCGGATCGAGAAGATTCACACCGGTATTAGTTCCGATTGACCAGTTATTATGTTTACCTGAACCGTTTACACCTGCAAATGGCTTCTCGTGAAGGAGACATTCAAGGTTATGACGTTCAGCAACTTTCTTCATTGTTTCCATAGCAATGAGGTTATTGTCGATAGCTGTATCCGCTTCTGCGTAAATAGGAGCCATTTCATGCTGTCCCGGAGCAACCTCATTATGCTGTGTTGTGGCTGTGATGCCAAGTTTCCAAAGTTCTCTGTTGAGATCCTTCATATAAGCGCCTACATTTTCTTTGATAGCGCCAAAATACTGATCTTCAAGTTCCTGTCCCTTTGGAGCAGGAGCGCCGAAAAGTGTTCTTCCGGTATACTTAAGATCCTTGCGGGCCTCATAACTGTCTTTGCTTATAAGGAAATATTCCTGCTCAGGACCTACAGAAGCTGTAACTCTTGTAGCCTTTGTCTCCGGATCAAAAAGTTTAACAACTCTGAGAGCTTCATTGCTCAATGCATCCATTGAACGTAAAAGAGGAGTTTTCTTGTCGAGAGATTCTCCTGTATATGAACAGAATACTGTAGGAATGCATAATACTGCACCAATTGCACCTTCTCTGATAAAAGCAGGTGAGGCAACATCCCAGACGGTATAACCTCTGGCTGCACATGTTGCTCTTAATCCACCGGAAGGGAAAGAAGAGGCATCAGGCTCACCCATGATAAGCTGTTTGCCTGTAAAACTGGTAATTACATTACCGTCCTCGTCCGGATGTGTTACGAATGAATCGTGCTTCTCAGCCGTAACGCTTACGATAAGAGGCTGGAACCAATGTGTGAAATGGGTTGCGCCCTTTTCCACTGCCCAGTCCTTCATGGCTTTGGCAATTACATCTGCGTCTTCGATTGAGAGGTTGCCGCCCTCATCCATAACTTTTTTGAGATTTTTGAACACCTGTTTAGGAAGGCGTTCCTTCATTTTGCTTACAGTAAATACGTTTTCTGCAAACACATCCTCAATTTTAAATGCTTCACTCATATTTATATCTTCCTTTCAGATTTATTCTATGCTTTACATATAATATAAAACACGAAAAAAGGCGTCCACTACCTAAGTAGGAACGCCTTTGTTCACCTTGTAATTAAAATACAATACTAAATTAAAAAAATCAAGTACTTTTTTAAAAAAATTAAATTTATTGATCAATTGTCGCAATAAGCTTACCGTGTACCATATGTCTTTCCGGATTCGCTGAACCGTTCTGACATGTATAAAGTGTGACAATATGATCCGAAGCTTCAGCTGTTACACCGGTGTCATACAACTTAAACTTATCGATATCAGCGAGATATTTTTCAATAGTTCTTTCACTGGCTATTATAAAGGTCTCAGGATTAGAATCATATGTAACATCACATACGTTGAATATCTGGTAAACCTGAACCTTATTCTCGAGATAGATATAGAAATAATTATTATTGTCAGCAGCCTGCTTGTCGAAGAAATCCTTGCTGTCATATTCAAGCAGCGAAGCAAACATGGAATTATCCTGCATATGATGTCCGTATATGAAGGTATGTAAATCATCTATTAAAGGAGAATTCCTGTAGTCAAGAAAAATAGCACCTGACCAGTTCTCTTCACCGGTTACTGTGTGATTGAGATAATAATCATTATCATCGCCCTGGACAACCGGATAGCTTATACCGACTGATGGAACATCAATCCATCCTGCAATACGTTCATTGATAGCTTTAAGTTTGTCAAAATCAATGTGCGCATATGCATTGATTCCAGGGTATTTGTCGTTAATTGCTGAATCGGAAGGTGATACCGCGCCGGAGTTATCCTCCGTGGAGTAGACCTTATTGTCGATGTTATTGTATATATTCTGGGCCTTTTTGTAACTGCGTACAATACGGACAATCTGTATGGCAGCGAAGATGAATACGCAGATGGCAATACCCATGATTATGTAACGGATTATGTCACCTTTGCGTATTTTTTTCTTTATAACTGAAGAATCAGCAGATGTAACATCTGCCGGTTCCTCAGTATTGCTGTTTTCTGTTGTCGGTGTATTCTCTGTAAATGCTGTTACCTCAGGCTCAGTGTTAACCGTTTCCGGCTGCTGTCTGAGTTCGGAATCCAGTCCGGATTCCTCTTTATTAGAGTCACCCATATATTATCTCCGTGATTCAGGCTTTGTCTACTGAACCGAATAATTCCATTTTCTCTTTAACTGTTGCCTTGATAGCCTCAAAGCCAGGAGCGAGAAGTTTACGAGGGTCAAATCCCTTACCTTCAAGATCCTTGCCTGCTTCGATGTATTTACGTGTAGCATCAGCAAATGCAAGCTGGCACTCTGTATTAACGTTAATCTTAGCAACGCCGAGAGAAATAGCCTTCTTAATCATATCAGCAGGGATACCTGTACCACCGTGAAGAACGAGAGGCATATCACCTGTAAGTTCCTTAACTGCTGCAAGAGTCTCAAAGCTTAATCCCTTCCAGTTAGCAGGATATTTACCATGAATATTACCGATTCCGGCTGCTAACATTGTTACGCCGAGGTCAGCAATCTGCTTGCATTCCTTAGGATCTGCACATTCGCCCATTCCTATAACGCCGTCTTCCTCACCGCCGATTGAACCAACTTCAGCTTCGAGAGACATATTGTTCTTAGCGCAGATTTCAACGAGTTCCTTAGTCTTGGCAATGTTCTCCTCGATTGGGTAATGAGAACCATCGAACATGATTGAAGAGAAACCTGCTTCTACACACTTAAGGCATCCTTCGTATGTTCCGTGATCAAGGTGGAGTGCAACAGGAACCGTGATTCCCTGCTCCTCGATCATTCCTTTAACCATTCCTACAACTGTCTTGTATCCGGCCATATACTTACCGGCACCCTCTGATACACCGAGGATTACAGGGGAGTTAAGCTCCTGTGCTGTAAGAAGAATAGCCTTTGTCCACTCAAGGTTGTTAATGTTGAACTGTCCGACTGCATATTTGCCGGCTTCAGCTTTCTTGAGCATTTCTTCTGCTGTTACTAACATAATATTACCTCCAAAAAGATTCTTTTGCGGTCATTATAACACATAAATATCCATTTAACAAATATTTTGTGCGCGCATCTTAAACAAAATGACCGGTTATATTGTTTCAGGTTCCGGATAATCGGTTCCGAAAGTGTCTACCGTTACTTTGGATATTTTCTGATCTTCCATAGGACGGTCGTTCCAGTCTGTGCGGACTGCTGCAATTTCATTCACGACATCCATGCCGTTTATGACTTTGCCAAATGCTGCATAAGAGCCGTCAAGGTGCGGTGATGTCTCATGCATAATAAAAAACTGTGATCCCGCAGAATCAGGGACCATTGTTCTTGCCATTGACAATACGCCCGGCGTATGCTTTAAATTATTAGTGAAACCATTAAGATTAAATTCGCCCTTAATGGAATAACCCGGTCCGCCGGCGCCGGTTCCTTCAGGATCTCCGCCCTGAATCATAAAGCCTTTAATGACTCTGTGAAAAATAAGGCCGTCGTAGAAACCCTTTTTGACAAGGCTGATAAAATTATTTACTGTGTTAGGCGCAACGTCCGGATATAATTCGGCTTCAAATACTTTGCCGCCTTCCATTTCAAATCTGACAATTGGATTTTGTGCCATTGTTGTTAATCCTTTCCGTTATATTGCGGGATTTCGATCCCGGACAATTATTATAATATCCGTAATGCGAGGTCAAGTCAATGTTAAAAAACATTATATTTATTATAAATAAAGAACAAAAAATACCGGATTCTGTACAAAACGGACCTTATGCCGTAGCATATGACAGTGCTTTTGCCGACCCGGATGACAGCATTGTTATCACAGACGATATCGAGACCGCGCATGGCAGTATAGAGCAGGGCTGTCCGGCCGTGTATATATACGATGGGGAAAATTACATTTCAGGCATATCATACATAGCGGAGAACGTTGAGGCCTGTACGCCGCAGTATTGCAATGAGGCTTTCTGCCGCCAGAAGGGAATCCCGATGACTGTATTGCAAACGGAACGTACATACATTAAGGAAATAACAGTGGATGATCTTGGGGAAGTATACGAGTTGTATGATGATGACGAAATCCGTAAATACATGGAGCCGTTGTACGAATATGAAGAGGAAAAAAAGTTTACCGAAAGTTACATAAAGAATATGTATGGGATGTACGGTTTCGGGATGTGGCTGGTAAAAGACCGGGATACAGATAAATTAATAGGCAGGGCAGGACTTGAGCTGCGCCTGATAGACGGAGTGGAAGAGATGGAGTTAGGATATATAATAGGAAAAAAATACAGATACAGGGGATATGGATATGAGGTGTGTACGGCAATTAAAAAGTACGCAAAGGATATTCTTGGTGCCGCAAAACTGAATATAATCGTGTCACCCGATAATATCCCGTCAATAAAACTGGCAGAGAAGCTCGGTGCATATGACACCGGCCGCTCTGCCAATTCGGAATACATAATAATGGAATGTGAACTTGACTAAAGAGCTTTATCTCCGCGTTCACCGGTGCGGATTCTGATGGTATCTTCTATATTATATATGAAGATTTTGCCGTCGCCGATATTGCCTGTGGCTATTTCTTTGGTAACTTTATCAATGATTACCTCGGAAAGTTCGTCGCTCACGACGGTTTCAACTTTGACTTTTGGGAGAAGGTTAACGAAATATTCGTTGCCTCTGTAAATACGTTTGAATCCCTTCTGTGTTCCGTATCCCATGATGTTAGTTATCATGATACCGTTTGCCTGACATTCATCAAGAATAACTTTAAGATCGTCCAGCTTCTCAGGTTTAATAATCATTTCCAGCTTCTTCATGTTAAAAACCTCCTTGTCATGTTTCATCACGCGTATGATGAAATTGCATATGTTAAAAGTGTGTAATCATATTTTCCATTTTTTGATATTCTAACATAAGAGACAGCCTAAATAAATACCCAAATAAATTTTTTAAGAAAATTATGGAAGTCAGTGAATTAAAACCGAAAAATGTCGATATAAGTATTGAAATAAAATGTGAAATTCATTAATATAATTTTTATTGCAGGAAGAAAGCGGGGTGAGACGCGATGCAGATAACAGGATACGGATTGTGGCAGGAACAGAATAACAGATATTCAGCCAGAATGCAGGAGCTTACCGCCGATGGCATGACGCATGGCGTCACACAGAAGAATTTTTGGCTGATAATAAGGGGTTTACGGAGTTTGCCACAATTTTTTGATTTTTTTTAAAAAAGTGCTTGACTTTTATATGGTCACTATATATAATAATGCTTGTTCGTGAGAACGAAATAACATGATTGATGGGCTATCGCCAAATGGTAAGGCACTGGACTCTGACTCCAGCATCTACAGGTTCGAGTCCTGTTAGCCCAGCTCGCACCACATAAGTGGTGCGTTTTATTTTATAAGAGAATAAGGAGTGTTATCGAAGTGGTCATAACGAGCCGCACTCGAAATGCGGTTGTCCTTTTTGGGCACGTGGGTTCGAATCCCACACACTCCGCTACATGAGGCACCGCAGTCCTGTATAAGAATTGCGGTGTTTTTTTGTGAAAAAACTTGACAACCGGATTCATATATGGTTTAATAAATCCAGTTGAACAATTTAAACCGTTGAAGTGGAGATAACGATAGTTGTGCACACACAGAGAGTCCGGGATGCTGAGAGCCGGATTGAACGCAGATTACCAAATGGACCACTGAGGGCGCAGTCAAAGGCATATGCTGAGTATTCTGCGACGTATGGACACACGTTACCTGTCGGAGATATGTTGGTATCTCGCTAAGCGCACTTTTTTTATACCTAAGTATAACATAAGTGAAACAAGGTGGCACCGCGATAAGTATATTCGTCCTTGATAATATCAGAAGATATTATCAGGGACTTTTTTTATTACATAAATCCAATAAAAAGGAGGCACACAAAATGGTATATCCATCATACGAAGAGGCCGTACAGATTATAAAGGGCGGAGATTACAAGAGAATACCGTTAAAGATTGAACTTTGTGCGGATATGATTACACCGTTAATGGCAATCAGAAGACTCAAGAAAGTGAGCAGACATGTTTTTCTGCTTGAAAGTGCGGAGGCAGACAAGAAATGGGGAAGGTATACGTTTGTGGGCTTTGATCCGACACTTGAGTTCACATGCCAGAACGGCGTGATGAGAATAAAAAGCGGCATGGAAATAAAGGAAGGAACCATGCATCCGGGTGATACCATTCGAGGAATAATTGCAGACAACAGAAGTCCGGTTATTGAAGGCATGCCGCCTTTTACCGGAGGACTGGTCGGATATTTTTCATATGATTATATAAAATACAGTGAGACAACACTCAATCTTAATGCTGATGATGAAGAATCGTTTAAAGATGTGGATTTGATGCTTTTTGATAAAATTGTGGTATTTGATAACTACAGACAGAAACTGATTCTGATCGTAAATGTTAAGACGGATGATATTGCAACAGCTTATCATAAAGGAGAACTCGAGCTCCGTACAATGAAGACTCTGCTTACGCAGGGAGAAATGGCGGAGGACAGCCCGCTCAGATTCAAAAGCGGCTACAGGTATCTTTTCGGCAGGGATGAGTATTGCAGCATGGTTGAGAAGGCCAAACATTACATTCACGAAGGAGATATATTCCAGATAGTTCTTTCCAACAGGATAGAAGCTGATATTGAAGGAAGCCTTCTTGATACTTACAGGGCACTTCGAATGACCAATCCTTCACCGTATATGTTTTATTTTTCGAGCGATGATATTGAGATTGCCGGGGCATCGCCTGAGACACTGGTTAAGCTTGAAAACGGTGTGCTTCATACATTCCCGCTTGCCGGTACAAGACCGAGGGGCAATACCGATGAAGAGGATCTTGCATTGGAAAAAGAACTGCTTGCAGATGAAAAAGAACTTGCCGAGCACAATATGCTTGTGGACCTTGGACGCAATGATATAGGAAGAATCAGCAAAATAGGCTCGGTCGAGGTTGAAAAATATATGAATATCGAAAGATATTCGCATGTAATGCACATCGGTTCAACGGTGCGCGGAATTATCAGAGATGATAAGGATGCACTTGATGCCGTGGATTCAATACTTCCGGCAGGAACTCTTTCGGGAGCGCCAAAGCTAAGGGCGTGTGAACTTATATGCGAACTTGAGAACAACAAGAGGGGAATTTACGGCGGAGCGATAGGATATATTGATTTTACCGGCAATCTTGATACATGCATTGCGATAAGGCTTGCCTTTGCCAAAAACGGTAAAGTCTTTGTGAGATCGGGTGCAGGAATTGTGGCCGACAGCATTCCGGAAAATGAATATCAGGAATGCATTAATAAAGCAAAAGCCGTTATGAACGCGCTCGATATGGCACAGGGAGGTCTGGAATAATGATACTTTTGATTGATAATTATGACAGTTTTTCGTACAATCTTTATCAACTGATAGGCAGTATCAGAGATGATATCAAAGTTGTCAGGAACGATGAAGTGGGAATACAGAAAATAGAAGAGATGGCGCCGGAGTATATTTTTCTTTCACCGGGACCGAAGAGACCTGAGGATGCAGGAATCTGCATTGAAACAGCAAAATATTTTGCGGGTAAGATACCGGTTATGGGCGTGTGCCTCGGACATCAGGCTATATGCAAGGCATTCGGAGCCGAGGTTTCATATGCAAAACAGCTTATGCACGGTAAAACATCAGTGGCAACGCTTGATAATGAAAGCCCGATTTTTAAGGGCATGGATCATAAAATTAAAGTCGCAAGATATCATTCACTTGCGGCGGTGCCCGATACGATGCCTGACTGCCTGAAAGTTACGGCGGTTACGGATGACGGCGAAATAATGGCGGTTGAACACAGGGATTATCCGGTATACGGACTGCAGTTTCATCCGGAATCGGTGCTCACGCCGGACGGATATAAGATTATTGATAATTTTCTTAAGATTAAAGTGAAAGGAGCCAGATAAAATGATAAAAGAAGCAATAATTGAACTTACAAATAAGAAGAACCTGACATATGATACTGCAAAGACTGTGATGGACGAAATCATGAGCGGAGAGGCATCTCCGGTGCAGATGAGCGCATATCTTACGGCTCTTGCCATGAAGGGCGAGACAATCGAAGAAATTACCGCGTCGGCAGCAGGAATGAGAGAGCACGGAACCGGACTTAAGCATGATATGGACGTTCTTGAAATCGTCGGAACCGGCGGGGATAAATCAAATTCATTTAACATCTCAACAACATCAGCCATGGTCATTGCGGCAGGGGGCGTACCGGTTGCCAAACACGGTAACCGTGCAGCATCCAGCAAAAGCGGTGCTGCAGATGTGCTTGAAGCGCTCGGAGTTAAGATTGATATTGAACCGGAACAGAGTCTTAAGGTACTTACAGAGACGGGTATATGTTTCCTCTTTGCACAGAAATATCATTCGGCAATGAAATATGTAGGCCCGGTAAGAAAAGAACTCGGAATCAGAACAGTGTTCAACATTCTTGGACCGCTTACCAATCCGGCGGCAGCCAATATGCAGGTTATGGGAGTATATGATGAAGCACTTGTTGAACCTCTTGCGAGAGTTCTGGCAAACCTCGGTGTAAAAAGAGCGATGGTTGTCTACGGAACCGACGGACTTGATGAGATTTCTGCCAGCGCGCCGACTAAAGTATGCGAGGTAAAAGACGAAGAATTTACATCATACACGATAACACCTGAACAGTTTGGATTTGAACCGTGTGACAAATCAGAACTTGTCGGAGGAACACCTGAAGAAAACGCGGCTATAACAAGAGAAATTCTGGATGGTGCCACAGGCGCGAAGCGTAATGCGGTTATGCTTAATGCCGGAGCCGGACTTTATATCGGAGGTGCCGCCGATTCGCTCGAAGCCGGAATCAAGCTTGCAGGCGAACTTATCGATAGTGGTGCGGCCAAAGAAAAATTAGATGATTTTGTCAGATATTCAAACGAGGTATAAGACATGATACTTGATGAAATAGCTGCCAAAACAAGGGAACGGGTTGCATTAAATGCATCGGCGCATCCGGTGGAAGAGTTGAAACAGAGAGCGTATTCAATGGAATGCAACACTGGATTTCCTTTTGAAAAGGCACTGAAAAAAGACGGAATGAGTTTCATCTGCGAGGTCAAGAAAGCATCCCCGTCCAAGGGCATAATTGCGGAGGATTTTCCGTATATGCAGATTGCCGGAGAATATGAAAAAGCCGGAGCGGCCGCAATATCGTGTCTTACCGAACCGTACTATTTCAAGGGCAGTGACGATTATCTTAAGGAAATTGCGGCACATGTGCATATTCCGGTGTTGAGAAAGGATTTTACCGTTGATGAGTACATGATATATGAAGCAAAGGTGTTCGGTGCATCGGCTGTTTTGTTAATCTGTGCAATACTTACGGATGAGGAACTTGCAAGATTTCAGAAAATCGCTGATTCGCTTGGATTATCGGCACTCGTTGAAGCACACACCGAGGAAGAAGTAAAGCGGGCAATAGCATCCGGTGCGAGAATAATAGGTGTGAACAACCGTGACCTTAAAACTTTTAAGGTTGATATAAACACGAGCACAAGACTCAGAAAACTCGTTCCTGATGATATTGTATATGTGTCGGAAAGCGGAATCCGAAACGCGGAAGATATCGCGGCTCTGTATAAGAATAATACGGATGCGGTCCTTATAGGCGAAACACTGATGCGTGCTCCGGACAAGAAAAAAGCTCTCGATGAGCTGAGGGGCAGGGTGGTGTAACATGGCAAGAATCAAAATATGCGGACTTATGCGTATGGAAGATGTGGAGGCGGTTAACCTTTACAGGCCGGATTATGTCGGATTTATATTTGCACCGAGCCGGCGACGCATAACGGCCGGGATGGCAGAAAATATGGCACGCAGACTTGATGACGGAATACAAAGGGTTGGTGTATTTGTTGATGAAAATCGTGAAAAGATTGCCAAAATAACGGAATCAGGTATAATTAACGTAGTGCAGCTTCATGGACATGAAAGCGATGATGACGTTACATGGCTTGCCAAAAGGACGGGAGTACCGATAATTAAATCGGTATCGGTAAGAACGTCAGACGATATAGACCGTTACAGACATAATCCAGCAGATTACCTGCTTTGGGATAACGGAGCAGGAGGAAGCGGAGAGCAATTTGACTGGACGCACGTCCACGATGTAGGAAGGGATTTTTTTATTGCCGGTGGAATTGATATTTCCAATATTGAAGAAGCACTTAAATTTAATCCGTATTGTGTGGATGTTTCAAGCGGTGTTGAGACAGACGGTTACAAAGACCCGGATAAAATTCATAAAATAATAGATATAGTTAGGAGAAAATGATATGTCAAAAGGAAGATTCGGCGTTCATGGCGGGCAGTACATACCGGAAACACTTATGAACGCAATCATTGAGCTTGAGAAAGCTTACAACCATTATAAAGATGACCCGGAATTTAACAGGGAACTTACGGACCTGCTGAACAATTATGCGGGCAGACCGTCAAGGCTTTATTATGCTTCGCATATGACGGAGAAACTGGGCGGTGCAAAGATTTATCTTAAGCGAGAAGATCTTAATCATACCGGCGCGCATAAGATAAATAATGTTATCGGACAGATCCTTCTTGCCCAGAAAATGGGTAAGACAAGAGTCATAGCTGAAACAGGTGCGGGACAGCATGGAGTCGCAACAGCTACCGTGGCAGCACTTATGGGTATGGAATGTGAGATTTATATGGGTGAGGAGGATATGAAACGTCAGGCACTCAATGTATACAGAATGAGACTGCTCGGTGCCAAAGTGCATGCCGTAACCTCCGGAACAGCCACACTTAAGGATGCGGTTTCAGAAGCCATGCGTGAGTGGACTAACCGTATTGACGATACACATTATGTTCTCGGATCCGTAATGGGTCCGCATCCGTTCCCGACTATCGTAAGAGATTTTCAGGCGGTAATCTCCAAAGAGATTAAAGAACAGATCCTTGAGGCGGAGGGCAGACTTCCGGATGCGGTAATTGCATGCGTGGGCGGCGGCTCGAACGCGATAGGAGCATTTTACAATTTTATAGAGGATAAAGATGTCAGGCTTATAGGATGTGAGGCTGCCGGAAGAGGAATAGATACTGCAGACACGGCAGCTACCATCTCAACCGGAAAACTTGGAATTTTCCATGGAATGAAATCATATTTCTGCCAGGATGAGTATGGACAGATTGCACCGGTTTATTCGATTTCAGCGGGACTTGACTATCCGGGAGTCGGACCGGAACACGCATATCTGTATGATACGGGCCGTGCGGAATATGTTGCGATAACAGATGACGAGGCGGTTGATGCTTTTGAATTCTTGTCAAGAACAGAGGGCATAATCCCTGCAATAGAAAGTGCACACGCCATTGCATATGCCATGAAGCTTGCTCCTGCAATGGACAAAGACAAAATAATCGTAGTAAACGTATCGGGACGCGGAGATAAAGACTGCGCTGCGATTGCACGTTACAGAGGGGAGGATATCCATGAATAACAGAATTAAAGAAGCCTTTGCACACGGCAAAGCATTCATACCTTTTATCACATGCGGAGACCCGTCGTTAGAGGTTACCGAACAGATTATAATTGAAATGGAAAAAGCAGGTGCAAATCTTATTGAACTTGGAATTCCTTTTTCCGACCCGACGGCGGAAGGCCCGGTTATTCAGGCAGCCAATATCCGTGCGCTTTCGGGTGGAGTGACAACCGACAAGGTATTTGAGATGGTTAAGAGAGTACGCAGGGTTGTCAAGGTGCCATTAGTATTCATGACATATGCCAACGTTGTTTTTTCGTACGGAATAGAAAGATTTGCTGCGAATGCAGCTGAAGCGGGAATGGACGGGATAATTCTTCCGGATGTCCCATATGAGGAAAAAGAAGAATTTGCTCCGGCTTTCAGAAAACACGGCATGGATATGATATCGCTTATCGCACCGACATCGCATGAACGTATTGCGATGATTGCCTCAGATGCGGAAGGTTTCGTTTATTGCGTGTCATCACTTGGAGTTACCGGTGTGCGTAACGAAATTACGACCGATATAAGCGAAATGACTTCACTTGTAAAAGCCCGTAAAGATATTCCGTGCGCTGTGGGATTCGGTATATCAACACCTGAACAGGCGGCACATATGGCGCAGAATGCCGACGGCGTAATTGTAGGCTCTGCAATAGTAAAAATCTGCGGCACATATGGCAATGACAGCCCTGCCCATGTTGCTGAGTATGTTAAGAAAATGAAAGACGCATTGAAATAATCGCATATTGTCAGAAGACCGCATTTTTTGTTGAATTAATGCGGTCTTTATGTTATAATTTTTCTACTAATTGAAAATTTTTCCGCATGTGGCGGAATACAAGGAGTGTGTACATTATGTTCAGTCAGTTATTGGGAAAGTACCTTGTAGACAAGAAGGTGCTTACAGATGTGCAGCTTCGCGAGGTTCTCAGCGAGCAGGCACAGGCAAGGGTTAAATTAGGCACCATTGCGGTTGCAGAGAAGCTTCTTACAGAGAAGCAGGCAGAGGAGATTAATCATCTTCAGACACAGATGGATAAGAGATTCGGAGATATCGCCATTGAACAGGGATATCTTACGGGAGCCCAGCTTAAGGAACTCCTCGATAAGCAGGGGAATGCAGCAATGAAATTCATACAGATTCTCACAGAGAAGAAGTATGTTGACATATCGGAACTTGATAAATATCTTACAGCCTTTGGAGCGGAGATGGGTTTCGCCGCAGAAGAGATGAAGGCGCTTAAGAATGATGATATTGAAGCTTCGGTCAAATATTTTGTTCCGGATGATGCACCGGAGTATGTGGCCGGAATTGCAGGACTTGCACTTCGTAATATAGTTCGTTTTGTTACAAGCGATTTCTATATGGATAAGGCATATAAGGCAGATGGTTTTGATTATTCATATATCATGGGACAGCATACAGTCGGAGATCATAAAATATATCTCGGATTTGCGGCAGATAAGGATACATCGGGAATACTTGAACTTGCTAAGGGATTTGCCGATGATGATTTTGTTAAGCTTGATGATGCGGCCATGGATGCGGTATGTGAGTTTGCCAATATGAACGACGGTCTTTTTGCTTCTGAGCTCAGTGACAAAGGCATTGAGATAGATATGGAACCGCCTGTTGTATATGTTGACGGACATGCGAAGGGTACATTTTACATAATGCCTGTATATGTTGCCGGAAAGCATTTCAATATGTGCATTGCAATTGATTCCGATGTTGATCTCGGCGATAATGAATACCATGTCATGACCGGTAAGACACAGTCCGATGTTGATATGTCTTCGGCTAAGGCTGGCGTGCTTATCGTTGATGATTCCATGCTTATCCGCAGAATGCTCCGCGCACTTCTTGAGGATAACGGATATGCCGTTGTCGGTGAAGCAGCAGACGGAGAAGAGGCTGTTGAAGAATATAAGAGGCTTAAGCCTGACATAGTAACTCTTGATATTACAATGCCACGTCTTGACGGTGTCGGAGCTCTTGCACAGATTATGGAATATGATAATGATGCCAAGGCACTTATGATTACCGCAGCCGGACAGAAACAGAAGGTTGTGGAAGCTCTTAAGCTTGGCGCCAAAGCTTTTATTATGAAGCCGTTTGATAAAGAAGATGTATTAAAGAATTTTGATAAACTGCAATAATTAATATTACGGCAGTATTTGTTCAGATATTATTTAGGAGGATGACACGATGTATATTACATGTTTGGATCTCGAAGGAGTTCTTGTACCGGAAATCTGGATTGCTTTTGCAAAGGAAAGCGGCATTCCTGAACTGAAGAGGACGACAAGAGATGAACCGGATTATGATAAGCTTATGAAATGGAGACTCGGAATACTTAAGGAACATGGACTCGGACTTAAGGAAATACAGGATACGATCGCTAAAATCGATCCGATGCCGGGCGCCAGGGAATTTCTGGACGAACTTCGTTCAATAGGCCAGGTAATTATTATAAGCGATACATTTACACAGTTTGCAAGTCCTCTTATGAAGAAACTCGGATGGCCGACTATTTTCTGTAATTCACTTGAGGTTGCACCTGACGGAGAGATTACCGGATTTAAGATGCGTTGCGAACAGTCTAAGCTGACAACGGTTAAGGCACTTCAGTCAATCGGATATGATACAATTGCAAGCGGCGACAGCCATAACGATCTCGGCATGATAAGAGCCAGCAAAGCAGGATTCTTATTTAAGAGTACGGATCAGATCAAGGCAGATAACCCGGATCTTCCTGCATACGAGACTTATGATGAACTTCTTGCAGCCATTAAGAAAGCAATGGTATAATTGCATAGAACAAATATAATTACCCCCGCGGAATTAATGCCCGCGGGGGTTTGTTAATGTCAGCGGAATATCGTAAGGCACCGCAGGCTGTATTTTTAAGTATTCCTGTCATGTGAACTTTATAATTTAAATTCTATCTTTACGGACACGACAAATAATGATAAGATAATTATAATAATGCGCTAAGTGTAAAGAGGTGTCATATGAGTACGTCAAAGGGCAGAAAGAAATACCGTATACGCAAGGGCAGGGTTGCAATGGCTGCCGGAGTGCTTATTTTGATAATAGGGCTTATTGTTTTTGTCTGTATCAGAGCCGGTAAGAAACATCATAATAATAGTGATACGCAGGAAACTGTTGATTATAATGCAGTAGTACCGAAGGGACAGTTTGTAAAAGTTGAACTTGAGGACTGTAATATGTATATTGGAAGTGAACTTGACCTTAAATGTACTTCCGAGCCGGAGGAATATGCATCGAAAGTTATCTGGACATCATCGGATGAAGACGTTGTCACCGTTGACGGCAAGGGACATATTAAGGTCGTCGGAACCGGCGCGGCAGCTATAACGGCGACATATGATGTACTGGCTGACTCGGTTGTTGTCAGGGGTGTTAACCGTGATAATGAAGGAATCTCAGACGATCTTCCGGTATATGATGTCAAGGACAATAAAGTGATAGTCGTGAGGGAAGCACAGACGGACGACGATGATGCAGGCAGGGAACCGGCAACATCCGGAAATGACAGTAATCCGGATGTGACAGAACCGACATCCGATAATAGTGCAGGGAAGGATGGCAACGGCGGGACATCTGATAATATTAAGCCGTCACAGGATAAGACAGACAGAGATAATATTAAGGAATCGGAAGCTGCCAAGACTTACACCGCGATAAGTGAAGCTGTAAAGAATTCCGGATTCCAGACATATCTTGATAATACATACATATATCGTGAGGACGGTAATTACCTCGGAGAGGTGATTGTCCAGGAGAATATGACACAGATATATGTCATGACCAGAACAACTGCAATGGATAATGCTTTTAAGCAGGTTGTCAAATCAGTAATTCCGGATTCATACGAAGATGTTTTTGCCAGATTCATCAGTGCATCCAAAGATGAAACATTCAGTGCCGATGGCATAAAGGTGCGGGTGGTGGCACCGGTTAACGGCGGACACATGCAGCTTATAATATATTATTAATTAACGGAGGAACGTAATGATTAACAAGCGTAAGGTCAGACTTATGACCAGAACCGCCATGTATGAGAAACATGAGTGTTCCAATGATATTAACAAGGCCAAATACTATAAATCAGATTATGTCGGACTTCATATGTGGACCACCGCGATAGCGGTTACGATTGCATATATTATAATTCTTATGCTGGTTATGTCATGCAATTTTGAATTTATAATAAATAATCTTACCAATATGAATTATACAGTTCTGACGGTTATGCTGATAATGATTTATGCGGCAATGATGACTGTTTTTATGATAATAGCGTATTTCATATATTCGTACAGGTATGTGGAGTCGGAGAATGGTATCCGTATTTACCGGAACAGGCTTCATAAAATATATCTTATGAATAAAGCGGAAAGAAACCGCAAGGGAGGAATTAACTGATGCTCACGGGACTTCTTGAATTCAAAGAGAAACTTAAAGCCTTTTATGCAAAGGGCGGAATATATATCAGATATGTGTGTAACTTTGTACTTGCTTTTCTGTCAATGTTTGCGATGTCGCGTAAAATAGGCGGCAATGGAATAATATCCAATCCGTTGATATGTATTGCATTGTCGATAGTATGTGCATTTCTGCCGGTCAATATTACCGTGGTTATTGTGACGATTTACATGATAATTAATCTGTTTACATTGTCACTGGAGCTTGCCATGATAGCACTTGGAGTGATGGTTGTTATTTATCTTCTGTATTTCAGGTTTGCGCCTAAGACAGGTTTCATTATGATATTGACACCGATTCTGTTTTTCCTGAAGCTGCCTTATGTTGTGCCGGTTGTTGCAGCACTCACGGTTGGAATGACGGGAATTGTTCCGGCTGTTTCAGGCGTGTTTATATATTATATAATAACTTTTGCCGCGAATTATTCAACAGCAATATCTACGCTTGATGTTAATAATGCATTGCAAAATATAAATTTTATTTTTAATAATATACTGACCAATAAAGAGCTTGTGACAATCGTGGTATCATTTGCCGTGGTTATTACGATGATATATTTTATAAAGAGATTGTCGGTGAACTATTCGGCGATAATAGCGGTCATTGCCGGATGCGTTACGGACGCGCTTATACAGATAATTGCATTTGCAGTTCTTTCCGTTAATTTCAGCATAATAGGAATGATTGCCGGACATATTGCAGCCATAATCGTCGGATTGGTAATTAATTTCTTTATTATGAGTGTCGATTACACTGCAACGGAATATGTTCAGTTTGAGGATGACGATTATTACTATTATGTCAAAGCGGTTCCGAAAATGTCGGTTGCCAGAAAGAATGTCACAATCAAGAAATTTAATTCAAGCAAGGATAACCGTGGTGCAATACACACCGAAAGTTATGAAATAGACGAAGACGATGAATAGAACAGCCGGATAATGTGAGGAAAGGCGAGTGTTATGCAGTCAATAAAGAATTTTTTTGATGAATATCTTTCTAATTTTTATATACCGAAATCTCTGCATGTATCTAATGTGTTTGAGATAATTATACTTGCGGTGCTTATCTATGAATTTATAGCATGGGTTAAGACCACAAGGGCATTTACCCTGCTTAAGGGTATTATTGTACTGCTTATTTTCTGGCTGCTGGCTTATATATTCAATTTTACGACGATTTTGTGGCTGGGCGGTAAAATAATCAACTTCGCAATAATAGCATTGGTTGTCATATTTCAGCCGGAACTCAGAAAAGCACTTGAACAGCTGGGACAGAAGAGATTTTTCTCCAAGATACTTCCGTTTGCCGAGAAAAAAGACAAGGGTGAACGATTCAGTGACAAGACTGTAAATGAACTTGTCAAGACATGTTTTGAACTTTCAAAGACCAAGACAGGAGCACTTATTGTTGTTGAACAGGAAATACTTCTGACTGAATATGAGAAGACGGGTATTCCTATTGATGCGCTTATTTCAAGCCAGCTTCTGATCAATATTTTTGAACATAATACACCGCTTCATGACGGAGCGGTAATTATCCGTGGTGACCGTATCGTGGCGGCGACATGTTATCTGCCGCTTTCCGACAATATGTCCATAAGTAAGGAACTCGGAACGAGACACAGGGCCGCACTTGGTATTTCTGAAGTGACCGACACAATGACACTTGTCGTGTCGGAAGAAACTGGTGCCGTGTCAATTGCCATAGCGGGAGAGCTTTTCAGGAATATCGATGCGGATTACCTTAAGAGTAAACTTACATTCCTTCAGAAGAAGACAATTGATGTGACGAGGTATAAACTCTGGAGAAAAGGGGGAAGTAAGAAATGAAGAGCTTTAAAGAAATCAAAATAAAAGAACTTATTCTCCATAATTTCGGATTGAAAATACTTGCTATCATAATTGCAATCGTGAGCTGGATTGTGATTGTCAATGTTGATAATCCGTCGCAGCGTAAAACAATATCTGGCATAACGGTTAATATGATTAACGGAGATGCGCTCACAAGCAAGGGATATATATACCAGATTGAGTCGGGGGCAAGTATTTCCATAGTTGTTAAGGCACCGCAGACGATAGTTGATGAACTTAGATCAACGGATTTTTATGCATATGCGGATCTTAGCGAACGTACACCGGATGCTGACAGGGCACAGATCTATGTAAGATGCACCAAAGAAGGCATGGAGAATACAGTGGATATAGTAAGCCTGAGAACAGAATATGTACAGCTTGCAATAGATAATAAAATAGATAAAGAAGTTCCGCTTGAACTGAATATAACAGGCAGTCCTGCAGACGGTTATGTTATCGGAGACTATAGCATATCACCGACGACTATTAAAGTTACCGGCGCTGAGAGTACGGTAAGCCGTATATCCACAGCAAAGCTTAATTACAGTGTATCAAGCATGACGGCGACAATCAATGATTCTGTTGTGCCGGTATTCTATGATGAGAACGGAGTGGAGATAAGTTCGGATAAGCTGGAATTAAGCCGAAACAGTGCCTCAATCCAGATAGAAATACTTCCTACGAAAGTTGTTGATATTAATTATGCACTTTCCGGAGAGGTTGCTGAAGGGTATCATATAGCTGATGAGAAAGCCAACATGAAAAATGTAAAACTTGCAGCATCAAAGGACGTTCTTGATAAGATAACATCGATTGATATCCCTGCCGGTATTATAGATATAGATAATGCAGATGATGACAGACATTTCGATATAGCACTTAAGACTTATCTGCCAAACGGATGCAAGATAGCATCATCCGAAAGTAATCTTAAGGTGGATGTGACTATAGAGAAAATATCAGAGAGAACAATACAGATTCCTATGTCGCAGGTTACGATCAGCGGAACCGAGTCTGATTACAGATACCAGCTGGTTGCCGATAATGGTTCGGGTTATCTTAATGTAATTGTCAACGGCAGTGAGAGTGATATAGGAACACTTACGGCAGATGACCTTGGTGCACGTATAGATATGAGCGGCAAGGGAGAAGGCAGTTATACAGTCAGGGTTAATCTTAACCAGAGCGATGATTACAGTATATCGGGGTCATATTATGTTAAGGTTATTGTTACTGACATGACACTCCCGGATAATCCGACGCAGCCTGAGGAAACGACAGGAGCAGAGACAGAAACTGATACGGCTGAATAATATATAATAATAAAATGGAGAATGATTATGGCCAGAATATTTGGAACAGACGGAGTAAGGGGCGTTGCCAATAAAGAGCTCACAGTTGAGCTGGCGATGAACCTCGGCAAAGCAGGAGCATATGTGCTCACTAAGGAAAAAGCACATAAGCCGACAATATTAGTCGGCGGAGATACAAGAATATCAGGAGAAATGCTTGCTAATGCGCTTATGGCGGGAATTTGTTCTGTCGGTGCAGATGCCGTTTATGTAGGAGTCGTTCCTACGCCGGCAATAGCATATCTGACAAGGCATTACGGATACGACGCAGGCGTTGTGATTTCTGCATCACATAATCCGTCTGAATATAACGGAATCAAGTTTTTTAATGGTGACGGATACAAGCTTTCCGATCTTCTTGAGGATGAGATTGAAGAAGTGATGAGAATGAATTCAGCGGAACTTCCGATGCCGGTTGGCGGAGAGGTTGGACATATTACATACAGATATGATGCAAAAGACGATTATGTCAGATTTGCATGCTCATTGATAGATCTGGATTTATCAGGTCTTAAAATTGTTGTTGATACGGCAGAAGGTGCATCATATTATACGGCACCCAAGACACTTGAGAGCCTTGGAGCTAAGCCGGTAGTAATACACAATCATCCGGACGGTGTCAACATTAACCGTGCATGCGGATCGACACATATGGAAGAACTTAAGAAACGTGTGGTTGAAGAGGGCGCCGATCTGGGAATTGCTTTCGATGGAGATGCGGACAGAATGCTTGCGGTGGATGAGAACGGTAATATGGTTGACGGAGACCAGATAATGGCGATATGCGGATTATATATGCGCAATCAGGGCAGACTTAAGAAAGATACTGTTGTAGCTACCGTTATGAGTAACCTCGGATTCTTCAGAATGGGTGAAAAAGAGGGCATCAATATAGTCAGGACCAAAGTCGGAGACAGATATGTCCTTGAATATATGCTGGCTAACGGATGTAATCTCGGAGGCGAGCAGTCGGGACATGTGATTTTCCTTGATGAGAATACTACCGGTGACGGGCTTATAAGTGCTCTTCATCTTCTTGAAGTTATTGTTAAATCAGGTAAGAAACTTTCGGAGCTTGCATCTGTAATGCGCGTGCTTCCGCAGGCTCTTGTAAATGCCAGAGTTTCCAATATCAAGAAAGAATACTATATGGATAATAAGGTAGTTGCAGATGCTGTCGCAGAACTCGAGGCCAGATTTGCAGGCGCAGGAAGGGTTCTTATAAGGCCTTCGGGAACGGAGCCTCTTGTGCGTGTAATGATAGAGGGTGATGACCAGAAATTCATCGAAGAAGAAGCAAAGAAACTTGCTGAAATTATTGAGAAGAATATAGGAGAATAATCACAGGTGAAAGTCGATGCGGTAATTCCGGCATATAAGCCGGGGCACGATCTGAGGGAACTGGTAGAGAAACTTCTTGATCAGACCGTAAGATTGGGACGAATTATAATAATTAATACTGACAGAGAGTACTTTGATGAGAAAGAATATCTTATCGCACCTGCGGTTGAGGTTGTCCATATTACAAGACATGAATTTGACCATGCCGGAACAAGGGATATGGGTCTTAGAATGTCAGATGCCGACTATGTGCTTTTTATGACAATGGATGCAATACCTAAAGACAATTACCTTGTTGAGAAACTGTTGTCAGGATTCAGACGTGCGGATAATATTGCGGTAAGCTATGCGAGGCAGCTTCCGAAGAAGGATTGTAACAGGATTGAGCAGATTACGCGTGAATTTAATTATCCGGCGCAAAGCAGGGTTCAGACATCGGATGACATCAAGGAACTTGGAATAAAAGCGTATTTCTGTTCAGATGTATGTGCAATGTATGATACATCAATTTACCGCAGCCTTGGTGGATTTAAGGCTCCTGCGATATTTAATGAAGATATGGTCTACGCAGCAGGAGCACTGGATGCGGGATATGCTGTTTCGTATTGCGCGGACGCACTTGTGTATCATTCCCATAATTATACAGGCAGACAATATTACAGACGTAATTTTGACCTCGGTGTATCGCAGGCCGATCATCCGGAGATATTTGAACGTTTTAATGTTAAAGGAACCGGCATGCAGCTTGTCAGGAAATCCCTGGCACAGATATGCCGCAGTGGAACCCCGGCAGATATTATCAGACTGGTATACTATAGCGGAATGAAATATCTTGGTTTCAGAAAGGGTAAAAACTATCATAAATTATCTCTTGAATCATGTCTGAAACACACTTCGGACAAGGAATACTGGAACAGATTGACTTAGAATTATTTCGTAACAAATTTGTAACAATAAAATTATTGCTCTTTAAAGTGGCTTGATGTATTATAATAACTGGCATCGGATAAACCAGGGGGTTTAGAACGTTGATTAGAAGAAATCAGAAGAAATTTAATACGCTTCATGTTATATTGGACGCGTTTATCATAGCAATTGCATATCTGTCCGCGTGGGCAATTAAGTTTGGTCTGGACCTTGGTAAGGAAAATATCGGCAAAATCGGTATGGATATATATTTTAAGGCATTGATATTCATCATACCGGGATATATTATCCTGTACGCATTGTGCAGCCTGTATACGCCTAAGCGCATGCATGGCCAGCGCTATGAGGTCCTTAATATAATAAAGGCCAATTCATTCGGGCTGCTTATTTTTATATTGATGCTCTATCTGCTTAAACAGATAGATTTTTCGCGAGTAATGATTTTCATATTCTATGTTCTTAATATAGTATATGAGATTGCGATAAGAGCAGCACTCAGAATGTTCTTAAGACACCTAAGACGTGAAGGCTTTAATCAGAAGCATATTGTGCTTGTCGGATACAGCCGTGCGGCGGAGTCATATATTGACAGAATACGAAGTTTCCCGCAATGGGGATATCATATAGTGGGTATATTAGATGATAATGTACCGGCCGATACCTGTTACCGCGGAGCCAAAGTAATAGGACGTGTGGCCGATATTGAGAAGACGATACAGACCAACGATCTGGATGAAATGGTCATAACACTTGGGTTAAGCGAATATGCCAAGCTGGAAGATGTTGTTGCGGTATGCGAGAAATCAGGCGTTCATACCAAGCTGATACCGGACTATAATAACATAATTCCTACCAGACCTTATACGGAAGATGTACAGGGACTTCCTGTCATTAATATAAGAAGGGTTCCTTTAAGCACAATGCCTAACAAATTTGCCAAACGTGCAATGGATCTGGTGTTGGGAACAGTGGCGTTAATTATTTTTTCGCCGGTCATGCTGGTGACCGCGATTGCGGTTAAAATATCATCCAAGGGACCGGTTATTTACAAACAGGTCAGAGTTGGTTTGCACAATAAGGAATTTGAGATGTACAAGTTCCGTTCAATGTGTGTGCAGACTGACGGACAGGACGCGAAGAAATGGACAACAAGCACAGACGCAAGAGTTACGCCGGTAGGTAAGTTTATCCGCAAGACAAGTCTCGATGAACTGCCACAGCTTATCAATGTTCTTAAAGGTGATATGAGTCTCGTCGGACCTAGACCGGAAAGACCGTTCTTCGTAGAGAAATTCAAGGAAGAAATACCACGTTATATGATTAAACATCAGGTGCGCCCGGGAATGACAGGATGGGCACAGGTAAACGGATACCGCGGCGATACTTCGATAAGAAAACGCATAGACTGCGATTTGTATTATATTGAGAACTGGAGCCTGCATTTCGATATAATGATTTTGTTCAGGACGGTTTTTAAAGGATTTGTTAACAAGAATGCATATTAGGGGCAGAGAACGAAAGGATTACTATCATGGCAAAATACAGAGATTTCGATGACGATTATGAGTATGAAGACGACAAATATATATACGAAGATGAAAAGACACCGGGACACAGAAATGTGAATGATTATTCTGTTGAGGAGAAAAATAATCAGAAGTCTGTCCGCCCGCATAAGAAGAAAAAACGCAAACGCTGGGTCATGATTCTTATATTTGCTATAGAAATTATCCTGCTGCTGGTGCTTATCACAGTATGGTATGTGGTAGGCAAACTTGAGATGATTGAAAGACCGGCAATAGACAGGGATGCGATAGTTATAAACAGGGAACTCGATGATGATACGATTGAGGTTCTGGACGGATATACCAATATACTTCTTCTTGGAAGTGATGCCAGGGACAATACGGTTGAGGGCCTTAATAAGCTTGGTGAGAATCATACCGACTCTATAATCATAGCAAGTATCAACAATAAGACCAAAGAAGTAAGGCTTGTGTCTGTATACCGTGATACGGTCCTCAAATTTATGGATACGGCGAACACACAGGAAGTCAAATACAATAAAGCAACCGATGCGATGTTCTATTATGGCGTTGAGTCGGCAATAAGTATGATAAATACCAACCTCGACCTTGATATCAAAGATTATGTGATGGTAAACTGGAACGCATTGATCGATATCGTGGATGCGGTAGGCGGAATTGATATTGAGATAGACGAAAACGAACTTCACTGGATCAATGAATATTTAAGGGATACCGGAAAGAATACAGGAAGAAGTTATACCAATGTAGAAAATACCGGAATGGTACACCTCGACGGAATCCAGGCTACGGCATATTGCCGTATCAGATATGGCGGCGGAAGTGATTTCAGAAGAACCGAGAGACAGCGTACGGTAATTAACCTTGTTGTTGAAAAAGCCAAGAATATGGATATCGCCAAATTAAACAGTGCAATTAACAGCGTGTTTGGCAATATATCAACAAGCCTTGATGTCGGTACGATACTTAATCTTGCCAAGTCGCTCGCAAGTTACACCATTACCGAGTCGTCAGGATTCCCGACGGAAGTGACATATGTTACGACATTAAAGGGTAATACAAGCGACAGGGATTTTGTGCTTGCGAAGGATCTTGCAGCCAATGTAACGGTGCTTCATAAGGTACTTTTTGATGTCGACAATTATGATCCGACACCGACTGTCAAAGATATAAATAAAACAATATCCGAACTCTCAGGAGCATATTAATGTTTAAAAAAATATACGGCAAATGGAGTAAAATTCATATTGCCCTCAGGGGCGCGATTCTTATAGCAGTGTCAGTTATACTGGCACTGCTTATTGAATTATTTTTTAATATCAGGGAATTGAATAGTGATTATGTAAGGAACATCCCGACGGAAGAGATTACGGCTGTCAATATGCACTGCGATACGGACGGAGCATATGTATTTGACGGAGATGACTCCGGAAGCCTTGAATTTGATTTTGATGGATATGCCGGGATGCTTGTTGTAGAATATGATAAAGAAAAAACGTATTTCTCGCAGAATATTGATATAGAATACATTAATGCCTACGGAAAAAAGGAAAGTGAAAGCATTTCTGACATGGCACCGCTCTGGCTCAAACGCTCATCACATAATATCCGCAAGAATACATCACACATTACATTGAGTTTTGACCATGATGCATCGTTGAGAATCAAAAATATAACAATTGACAGCAGACCGTATTTTAATATCCACCGCGTTATGCTTTTTGCATTGGGATTTACGGCACTGCTGATACTGATTCTGTTACGGCATATAATTGCGAAGAAAGTTGAAGTGGGTTTTGCAATTACCGCACTTGCCGCCGGACTGGCGATAATTGTGACTCTTCCGCTTGTCAGGGTGGGATTTGATGAAGAAACACATTTCAGAAATTCGTACCTGCTGTCAATAGCATCCCAGACCAGGAACGATGATGAAATATGGGAAATGCTTAACGCAAGCGAGGCAAACCATCCGTTAAGATATACGGATACGGCAAAAGAGTACCACGAATTTCTGGAATATCTTAATAATAATTGCAATTATTATGGTACCGAAGATGTCGAACATTACACAGTTACACCGAGACATACGAGCAGCATATCTACGTTTGCGTATGTTTTCATGGCACTTGCAATTAACATAGCCAGGGCATTTAAACTCGGTTTCGGATGGATATATATAATTGCAAGGCTGGCCAACCTTCTTGTATATGTGACGGTGATGTATTTTGCGATAAGAATACTCCGCAAGGGTAAAATACTCATGGCACTTATAGGACTTCTTCCGACAACGATTTTTACGGCTTCAACGATTTCATATGATCCTGTTGTAACATCTTTTATAATGCTTGGCATGTCATATGTAATTAATAATATGATATATGATGACTGTAACGGCCGATGGTGGCAGTTCGCCCTGGCGGCCTGCGCGATGGGATACGGATGTCTTGCAAAAGCGGTTTACGCTCCATTGATGCTTATGGCTCTTTTTATTCCCAAAAGCCATTTCAGGGATGACAGGACGAGACGCATTGTTAAAGGCGGTTTTATATCTGCAATGATACTTCTGATACTGACATTCATTCTTCCGCTTCTTATAGGCAGAAGCGGAGGCGACCCGCGTGGGGGCGATACAAACAATGCGGGCCAGCTGCAGATGGTGCTTTCACATCCTGTTTCGTATGCGGGACTGCTTCTTAAATCCATATGGAGCAAATTAGTGTATTATACTATAGGAAGCGAAACTGTGGATATAATGGCATATCTGGGCGCCGGTAAGGCTGTATTTGCAATAGATGCGTTACTGGTATTTACAATGTTTACACATTCGGATGATGACAAAAGACTGTCAGCGGGAAGAAAATGCGGTGTTGTGTTTATATTGTTTGCAACGACGGCGCTTATATGGACTGCACTGTATCTTGCATTTACACCGGTCGGCGTAGCATCAGGCATTGCCGGGGTTCAGGGAAGATATTTTATTCCTCTTCTTTTTCCTCTTTTTATGCTTGTACCGGCCGAAAAAATCACTGCACATTTTAACAGACAGTGGTATAATCTTTTTGTACTTATGATGGAGGGGGCAATCCTTTTCTGGGAAATATACAGGCAGATACTTACAGTATGTTCATTCTAAATACGGAGGTTTTATTGATATGAAGAAAATAATCGTGACTGGCTGCAACGGACAGCTTGGAAGAGCAATCAACAGGGAATACGAGAAAAGTAACGAATACGAGCTTGTTAATACGGATGTCGGAGAACTCGACATAACGGATGTGAAAGCTGTTCTTGAACTTACAGATAAGGTGAGACCTTATGCAATTATTAACTGTGCAGCATACACTGCGGTTGATAAATGCGAGACGGATGAAGACAATGCATACAGGATTAATGCGATCGGGCCGCGTAATCTTGCGATAGCAGCTGCAAAATGCGGTGCAAAGCTTGTTCATGTATCGACTGATTATGTATTTGGCGGAGACGGTATAAGACCGTACACAGAATTTGATGCGCCGGCGCCTAAGAGTGCATATGGAAGAACGAAACTTGCCGGCGAGGAGTTCGTAAAGATGTTTGCAAAGGATTATTTTATCGTAAGAACAGCATGGCTTTACGGTGAAGGAAAGAATTTCGTACGGACTATGCTTGCGCTTTCGGAGAAAAATCCTGAAGTTAATGTTGTAATGGATCAGGTTGGTTCACCGACGAGCGCGACTGAACTTGCCAGAGCTATAGTGTCGCTTGTTCCGACGGATAATTACGGCATATTCCACGGAACTTGTGAAGGGGTATGTTCGTGGGCAGATTTTACGGAGGAAATATTCAGGCTTACCGGCAGAAATTGCAAAGTTAATCATATAACGAGTGAAGAATATAAGAAAATGTTTCCACAGTCGGCCGACAGACCTGCATATTCAGTACTTGACAATTATATGTTAAGACTTACCGGCGGATATGAATTTGCCGGATGGAAGGATGCAATAGCGGCATATGTGAGAGATTTTATCTAGTTGAATAAATTGCATATATATGGTAAAATATATCAGTATGTACTTATCTGAAAGGAGATAAAAGGGATGAGAACCTATCTTGTAACAGGAGGAGCCGGTTTCATCGGTTCAAATTACATTCATTATATGTTTCGTAAATACGATAACGAGATAAGAATAATTAATGTTGACTGCCTTACATATGCAGGAAATCTCGAGAATCTTAAGGATATCGAGAATAGAGATAATTATACATTTGTAAAGGCTGACATTTGTGATAAAGAAGCTATAGAGAAGATTTTTGCGGCAAATGATATAGACAGGGTGGTGCATTTTGCAGCAGAAAGCCATGTTGACAGAAGTATCCGTAATCCGGAGGTGTTCGTTCAGACGAATGTGCTCGGAACGGCTGTAATGCTTAACGCGGCAAAGAAAGCATGGGAGAATGAAGACGGAACATTCAAGCCGGATAAGAAATTCCTCCATGTGTCAACCGATGAAGTGTACGGTTCACTTCCGGATGATGACACCGCTTTCTTCTATGAAACATCACCTATTGATCCACACAGCCCGTATTCTGCGAGCAAGGCATCATCGGATATGCTTGTGAAGGCTTATATAGACACATATCATTTTCCGGCCAATATTACCAATTGCAGTAATAACTACGGACCTTACCAGTTCCCTGAGAAACTGATTCCGCTTATCATTAACAATGCACTTAACGGGAAGAAGCTTCCGGTATATGGTGACGGACTTAATGTGCGTGACTGGCTTTATGTTGACGATCACGCCAAGGCTATTGATATGGTTCAGGAAAAAGGACGTCTCGGAGAAAGATACAATATCGGCGGACATAACGAGAAACAGAATATAGAGATTATCAGGACTATTCTTGAGACACTTAATGAGATGCTTCCGGATGATGATCCGAGAAAGCCTGCTATCAACGAAAGTCTTATAACATATGTTGCAGACCGTAAGGGACATGACAGAAGATATGCGATAGCACCGGATAAGATCAAGAAAGAGGTAGGCTGGTATCCGGAGACAATGTTTAAGGATGGCATCAGACTTACAATCAAATGGTATTTTGAGCATGAGGACTGGATGAAGAATGTCACAAGCGGCAATTACCAGAAGTATTACGAAGAAATGTACAGAATATAATCAGACCAAAGGCAGCGCAGGGATAATCCCGGTGCTGTCTGATTGTGTCTAATATGATATAACCAGGAGGCAGAATGAAAGGTATTATTTTAGCAGGGGGCTCAGGAACGAGACTCTATCCACTTACCAAGGCAATTTCCAAACAGATTATGCCGGTTTATGATAAGCCGATGATATACTACCCGCTTTCTACACTTATGCTTGCGGGAATAAGAGAAATACTCATAATATCGACCAGAAGGGATATAGGAGTATTTGAGGAACTTTTAGGAGATGGAAGCCAGCTGGGAATGAGTTTCTCATATGCCATACAGGAGACACCGAGAGGACTTGCGGATGCTTTTATAGTCGGAGAGCAGTTTATCGGTAATGATAATGTTGCGCTTGTACTCGGAGACAATATTTTTTACGGACAGAGTTTTTCAAAGGTGCTTGCGCGGGCGGCAGAAAGAACAAGCGGTGCTACAATATTCGGATACTATGTTAAAGACCCGAGGGAATACGGCGTCGTTGAGTTCGATGAGAACGGAAAGGCAGTTTCCATAGAGGAGAAACCGCAGGTACCTAAATCTAATTATGCGGTACCGGGCTTATATTTCTATGATAATGATGTTGTTGAAATTGCTAAGAATGTCAAGCCGTCCAAACGTGGCGAGATCGAAATAACAAGTGTTAACAATGAATATTTAAGGCGTGGCGATTTATATGTTGAGACCCTGGGCCGCGGATTTGCATGGCTGGACACAGGTAATCATGATGCGCTTCTTGATGCGGCGGATTTTGTGGCTGCATTCCAGAAAAGGCAGGGCCTGTATATCTCATGCATAGAAGAGATAGCATATAAGAGAGGCTTTATTACAAGGGAACAGCTTGTAAATCTTGCACAGCCATTGCTTAAGACTGAATATGGCAGGTATCTTATAGATATCGCTAATGGATTATAGGAGGCTATTATGGGTCAGATTAAAGTGACAACTTGCGATATAGAGGGACTTAAAGTTATTGAACCGAAGGTTTTCGGAGATGCGAGAGGATATTTTTTCGAGTCATATAATTATAATGATTATGCGGCAGCGGGAATTACACAGGAATTTGTACAGGATAACCAGTCCGCATCTAAGAAAGGCGTCTTAAGAGGTCTTCATTTTCAGAAGAATTTTCCGCAGGATAAGCTGGTGCGCGTTATTAACGGAGAGGTTTTTGATGTTGCAGTAGACTTGAGAGAAGGCTCAAAGACATATGGTAAGTGGTTTGGTGTGGTTCTTTCGGCTGAGAATAAGAAACAGTTTTTTATTCCGAAGAATTTCGCACATGGATTCGTTGTTCTCTCGGATTATGCTGAATTTGCATACAAATGTACTGACTTTTATCATCCGGATGATGAAGGCGGAATTATCTGGAACGATCCGGATATAGGCATTGACTGGCCTGTGGAAGATGAGTCGAAACTCATATTTTCCGACAAAGACCAGAAATGGCCGCAGTTTAAAGATTACAAAAAAGGTTGCTAATTCTGATGAAGTCGATTATTGTCAATTTTAATAAATACAAGCCGCTGTTAAATGAGCTTGTGACAAGAGATGTTAAGACCAAATACCGTCGTTCGGTGCTTGGCGTGTTATGGACTTTGCTTAACCCGCTCCTTATGATGGTCGTACTGTCGGTGGTATTCTCACATCTGTTTAAGTTCGATATAGATAATTATCCGTTATATCTTCTTGCGGGCCAGGTTGTTTTTAATTTCTTTTCGGCTGCAACCACAATGGATATGACGGCGATTATTGATAATGCACCGCTCATTAAGAAGGTGTATGTACCCAAATACATGTTTGTCCTTTCAAGGACTGTTTCGAGTGCCATTAACCTGATGGCATCGTTTGCTGCGCTCATAATTGTTATGCTTTGTATGAGGGCAGAATTGCATTATATGGCATTACTGGGGATACTTCCGATAATTGCACTGGTGGCACTTTCACTCGGAATCGGACTGATACTTGCGGCTTTTGCGGTTAAATTCAGGGACATAATCCACTTATATTCGGTACTCACCACGGTACTTATGTACCTGACACCGGTAATATACCCGATGTCGAGTCTTCCGCGTGCAATCAGAATGGTAGTGCGCATCAATCCGCTCACGAGTATTCTTGAAATGTTCCGTGGATTCATGATATATGGCACATGGCCTGATCTGTTTACAACACTGATGACAATAATCCCAAGTGTGCTTGTGCTTGTACTTGGTTTCAGGGTTTTTTATAAAAAACAGGATGAATTTATCCTGTATGTGTAGAAAGGAGACGTTATGACAGATGATACAATAATCTCGGTAAAAGATGTCTCCATGCGCTTTAACCTTGCCAGGGAGAAAGTTGACAGCCTCAAGGAATATATTATCAGAGCCTTAAGAGGCAAATTACAATATGATGAATTCTGGGCATTAAGCGATGTCTGTTTCGATGTTAAAAAAGGCGATTCCGTTGGACTTATCGGGCTTAACGGAAGCGGCAAAAGCACAATGCTCAAATGTATTGCCGGAGTGCTTAAGCCGACCAAAGGAAGTGTCTCAATCAGAGGAAGTGTTGCTCCTCTTATCGAGCTGGGAGCCGGTTTTGACATAGACCTTACGGGAAGGGAAAATGTATTCCTCAACGGAGCACTTCTCGGACGTTCGCGTAAGATGATGCAGGATGTATTTGATGATATTGTTGAATTTTCGGAACTGCGTGAATTTATGGATGTTCCGGTTAAAAATTACTCCTCCGGTATGCTCTCAAGACTTGCTTTTTCAATAGCAACATCTGGAGAGGCCGATATACTTATAGTTGATGAAGTGCTTTCAGTCGGCGATTTCAGGTTTCAGGAGAAGTGCCAGGAACGTATACACAGGATGATGGATAAAGGAACGACAGTTCTTTTTGTATCGCACAGTATAGAACAGGTCAGAGAGATATGCAACAAGGTAGTCTGGCTTGAAAGCGGCAAAGTCAGAATGAAGGGCGATGCGGCAGAAATATGTGATGTATATATGCAGACCAGATAGAAAGGGCAGTTATGAACAGGAAGAAAATAATTTTGTTAATATTTGCCGTAGTGGCTGTTATGGTCGGCGGATATTTTTACGCTTATGTCAAAAAAGACTGTGCATTATATAACACGGATTATACGAGAAGCCGGATGGTGCCGGTGACGGAGATAAGTGACGGTAATGAATTCAGGTATTCATTTATATGCGATTCTGCTAATATTACTGGAATGAAGGTACTTATGGCTCCGGCTGATGCCGGAAAAGTATCGGGTAAGATAAGTTATGAACTTACCGATGAAAACGGGAACAGTGTTTCGGGACAGGAAACATTGAAAATATCCAGGCTTAAAAGCGGTAAATTCACCTTCCTTAACATGGATAAGGTTGAATATACTAAGGGTGAAAAATATACTTTGGTTATAAAATGCGGCAATGATAAAGGAGAAGGTGTTACCATATCCGGACAGCCGGATGATCTGACACCTGCAATCTGCTATACTTATGTTAAATGGGATTTGCAGACAATGGTAATTTTCGTACTTTTTGCTGCATATTTAATAGCATTTATGACAATACTTCTTAGAATATTCAGAAAGTAGGAATTGAGATGAGCGACAAGGTCAGAATGATATATTTTGCCGAATACAGGGCAAGACTCGATAATCCGGATCAGCTTGTTATACATGCCGGAACAAATGAGACATATATGGAACATGCTAAGATAAAGGCATATATTGATGGTGAAAATGTACCTGTCAAGGCAATTCTACGTGACAATACAAGGTCAAGATTCTGCTATAAATGGGATAACCTTATGTTTTCATGCGAATATCAGTTTGTTCTTGATGTTCCGAAAGAATTCAGGAAAGCGAAAGTCGTTGTCACATTTGCATGGCAGGACGAAGTATATATACAGAAATACACAGTATCCGGCAGGAGCTTCAGAAAAGCCGGATATACGATTTCGGGCGCGGTGGATGCTGTGCTTGAAAAGGATTCCCATATCAACGTTACAGGCTGGTGCGCGTATAAGGATCCTGTAAATATAAGCGTGCTAAAAGACGGGAAACCGGCTGACTGCGTTATAGAAAGAGTTCCGCGTTCTGATATTTCGGATTATTATCAGGATGATGAATTAATCGAGGACCCCGGATTTAAGATAATTTTTCCTCTGGGTTCGGATTATGAAACAGACATAGTGTTTACATCCGGGAATGAAAAGGTTGTCCATCATGTTGATTTATCGAAGAGAACGGACAGCACCGATAAGAGCTTTGGCAGACTCGCATCAATCGCTATGTCATATATGAAACAGCGAGGCGTACTGGAAACAGCCAAAAAAGTGCTTCGCAAGATTTCACGCGATAAGAAATCAATGGATTACGATAAATGGATTAAGCAGAAGGAACCTAAGAAAACGGTTCTTATGATGCAGCGCTCTCACAGTTTTCCCGTGAATCCGAAATTCTCAATAGTAGTGCCGGTATACAGACCTGACGAGAAATATTTTGCTCAAATGCTCAAATCTGTTATGGACCAGACATATGCTGACTGGGAGTTATGTCTCGCCGACGGAAGCGGAAGCGGACATGAAATGCGGGAAACAGTCCTCAAAGTATGTAAGGGAGACAGCCGTGTTAAGTATGTTGCACTGAAAGATAATCTCGGAATATCAGGCAATACCAATGCGGCACTTGATATGTCAACAGGCGATTATATAGTTCTCGGAGATCATGATGACATAATAAGACCGAACGCACTGTTTGAATGTGCATCCGCAATCAACGAAGACAACACGATTGATGTAATATATTCCGATGAAGACAAATACGACTGTGGAACACGTAAGAGATTTATGCCGCATTTTAAACCGGATTTTTCACCGGATATGCTTAATAACAATAACTATATCTGCCATCTTTTTGTGTTTTCAAGAGAATTATATGAGAAAGTCGGCGGATTTAACAGCGACTATGACGGCTCGCAGGACTATGACCTGATATTGCGCTGTACCGAGAAAGCAGCCAATATAAAGCATATTCCGAAGGTATTATATACCTGGAGATGCCACATGAATTCAACGGCGATGAATCCGGAGAGCAAAAAATACGCTTATGATGCCGGAATCAGGGCCGCACAGGCGCATTTTGACAGACTTGGAATTAAAGCACATGTATCCGAGGGTTACAGACCGGGATATAACAGGGTCAGATATGATATTGAAGGCAATCCTAAGGTATCAATCCTTATACCTAACAAGGACCATGTTGACGATCTTAAGCAGTGCCTTGAATCAATAATAGGCATACAGGATTATACCAATTATGAGATTATCGTAATTGAGAACAACAGTACGGAACAGGCTACTTTTGATTACTATAAAAAGATTGAATCCGTATACGACTGTGTCAAAGTAATTTACTATGACGGAGATTTTAATTATTCAAAGATAAATAATTACGGAGCTGCCGTAGCGTCAGGTGAATATCTGCTGCTTCTTAATAATGATACGGAGATGATTAACAAAGACTGTCTGCGTGAACTTGTAAGCTTTGGAACAAGACCTGAAGTCGGTATAGTCGGCGCCAGACTTCTTTATGAGGATGGAACCGTGCAGCATGCCGGAGTAATAATCGGCCTTGGCGGAGTTGCCGGTCATGCATTTGCGGGAATTAAAGGTGATGATCCGGGTTATTTTGCGAGGGCGGTCATTCCGCAGGATTACAGCGCAGTTACGGCTGCGTGCATGCTTGTGCGCAAATCCGTATATGACGAGGTCGGCGGACTTGATGAGCTTTTTAAGGTGGCATTTAATGATGTTGATTTCTGTCTCCGTGTAAGACAGAAAGGATATCTTATAGTATATAATCCTGAAGCAAAATTGTATCACTATGAATCAAAGAGCCGTGGTGTTGAGGATACACCTGAAAAAGCGGCAAGGTTCATGGGCGAAACCAATAACATGATGGAACGCTGGGCCAAAGTTATGGAGGCCGGCGACCCATATTATAACCCTAATCTTTCGCTTAAGCGTTCTGATTTTTCCATAAGGGTATGATATGACAGAACAAGAGGTGTTTTGGATTGAGTGAAATCGTTGACAGAATAAAAGCATATACGGAGCGTTACGGCATAGTAAAATTATGCGGTAAAATTGTGGAAAAAGGTACCGGATATGTACGCAATATCGGGAAAACCGAAACAGAAAAACAGATTCATGAAGAGTATACATTTGCACGTAATCCGCTCATAAGCATTATTGTGCCGGTATACAATGTCGAGCACGAGGCATTTAAGGCGACACTGGAAAGTGTGCTTGCACAGACTTACGGAAACTGGGAGTTATGCGTAGCCGACGGCGGAGAGAATAAAGTTGATGCAGTGATAGATGAAGTCATGGGCGATGATGCCAGGATAAGATATGTAAGCCTTGAAGCAAATCTCGGAATATCAGGCAATTCCAACCAGGCACTTGATGTGGCATCGGGCGAGTATGTTGCCTTCCTTGACCACGACGATATACTGGAACCGGATGCTTTGTATGAGGCGGCAAACCGCATAGTAAATTATGGTGCGGACATGGTGTATACGGACGAAGATAAAGTCAGTCCGGACCTTAAACGTTATTTTAAACCGTACAGAAAACCGGATTATAATAAGACACTTCTTTTATCCAATAATTATATCTGTCATTTCTGCGTGATTAACAGGAAAATAGTAACAGAGGCAGGCGGATTCAGAAGTAAATATGACGGCGCACAGGATTATGATTTGTTCTTAAGATGCGTCGATAAATGTAAAGTGATTGAGCATGTTGATAAAATTCTTTATCATTGGAAGTCCGGAGAAAATTCAACCTCCGGCAACCCTTTTAACAAGCAATATGCTTTCGATGCCGGACGCAGGGCACTCAACGAATATACCGGTGATGGCACTGTTGTATGCGAGCTTGACGATCCCGGATATTACAGGGTTAATCTTATCGACGTTCCGGATGTGCAATGTGTAACGTCATATCCGTCCTATGACGGAAAAGATGAAGATATAAGAGCGGTACAGGCAGATTATGTAATACTTTTACGCACTGATATGAAGCTTTCAAAGGATTTTGCAAGACTTGCAGTCAGTCGCGCGGTTCTTACGGATGCCGATATTATTGTTCCAAAGATTACAGCCGGAGGCAGATATCTCTATAACGGAATTGCCCGTACAGGCCACGGATATACGAAATCTCTTAAAGGAAGCCCGGCGTGGTTTAAGGGTGATTTTAATATGGCAGCCGTTGACATGGAAGCGGCAGTTGTGCCGAGATATGGAATTATGGTTAAGAAAAGTGCGTTAGATAAGGTGCTTGATTCCGGGGACCGGAATTTATACGCACACAAAGGAAGTACAAAGGGCCTGAAAATGGTATATGCGCCTGAGATTACCGTTAAGATGTAGGAGGTATTTATGAGTAAAGTATCAATTGTAATACCTAATTATAATGGAGAAAAATGCCTGATGGAATGTCTTGCATCATTAAAAAAACAGGATTACAAGGATTTTGATGTCATTATTGTGGATAATTGTTCCGAGGATGCCAGTCTTCAGGTGGTAGAAGAGAGCGAGGGTGAACTTTTGCTTGAGGTAATTCCGCTTGATAATAATTACGGTTTTGCCAAGGCTGTAAATGACGGAATCAAAGCATCCGGTTCCGAATATGTAATACTTCTTAACAATGACGCGGTTGCCGGACGCCATATGGTAGGTGCACTTGTGAACAGACTTGAGAAAGAATCAGATGTGTTTTCGGCACAGGCAATGATGCTACAATATAACAACAGAAAGCTTATTGACAGCGCGGGCGATTATTTCTGTGTGCTCGGCTGGGGATTTGCAAGAGGCCGCGATGAGGCAGCCTCAAGATATACCGGAAAGTGCGATATATTCAGCGCCTGCGCGGGAGCGGCAATTTACAGACGGAATGTATTCGATGAAATAGGGTATTTTGATGAGAATTTCTTTGCATATCTTGAAGATGTTGATATAGGATACAGAGCTAAGATTTACGGATGGCGGAACGTATATGAACCTGAGGCGAAGGCACTGCACATCGGAAGTGCGGCCAGCGGTTCAAGACATAATGCATTTAAAGTAAGTCTCTCGGCTCGCAATTCGATGCTTCTTATGTATAAGAATTTTGCACCGTGGCAGAAAGTATTGAACTTTGTACCGGTGTGCGCCGGAATACTTGTAAAGATAGTGTATTTTGCACGAAAAGGACTTGCCGGTGCATATCTTAAGGGAATTTTCAGTTCATTCTTTAAAATGAAGGATGTCAGCAGGACATTAAATTTAACTAAAAACACAATTGCGATTGAGAAAGAACTCTTGCGCAATACACTCAGAAGATTAGGAATATAGAATGGACAGTATCAAATCTTGTATCAAAAAATATAAAATAATTCCATGCTTTGTCATGGTGGCTGTAATGGCTGTTACGGCATATCTGGTAAAATGGTACAGATACGGTGATATAGCGGGCAGATACGGACAGGATGTTATATATTTTTACCGGTATTATGATGTGATTGCATTAATTCTTATCATATCGGCCGTTGTGGTTTATTACCTTGTGTTTGTCAGAAAATCACCTGTCCATAAAATATATCTTGCCGCGTGTATATGTCTCGGAATAGCATTTACGCTTATAATCACACCGAATGCGGGTGCCGATGAGACCAATCATCTGTATCACGTAATGGGTACCGTCAACAGAATTACCGGTGCCGGGGATACGGGCAGTGAAGGTACATATTATGCAAGGCGGACTTTTGCGGACCTTGACCTTGATAAGAACATAAGTGTAACTAATTACATTAAAACTTCCAAAAACTTCTTTAAAACTGCGGGATGCGACGGAAGCGAACTGGTAGAAGTCAGTGCTGATGTGTATAATTACAGCCCGGCAGCCGTGATACTTTATCTGCCGGCAATTATCGGGATATTAGCAGGCCGGATTACAGGACTTGGCGGTGTTATGACATATACGCTTGCCAGACTGCTGATGCTTGTGGTATATTCGGCGATAACATATACGGCACTTAAGAAAATACCGGTCGGTAAAAATTTACTTGCGCTTATTATGCTTCTGCCTATGATGACATCGAGAGTGGTATGCATATCGGAAGATTGTGTTTTGTATGCGGTTATTTTCTTATACATGGCATATGTTATGAATGCAGTTTATTCGGAACGGACAATAAGACCTGCCGAGACCGTAGTAATGGTATGCGCAGGAGTGTTCATGTCGGCATTTAAGGGTGGAATTTATATTCCGCTTCTGTTATTATTGTTTATGATCCCGAAACGTAATTTCGGAGAGAAAGTTAAGTACCCCGTGGTGGTAGCAAGTGCGATACTGCTGGCGGTTGTGACATTTGCGGCAGTTAATTCCAATATTTTTAAAGATGTGTCATCATCTACATCGGGCAGCGAGAATGAACTTATGTGGACCGAGAGCGAAGGATTTACGTTAAGACGAATGTTTACTCACCCGAAAGAAGCGCTTTGCATGCTTTTTAACACATTTTTCCTTATGGGCGGAACACATTACGCCGAAATGTTTGCAAGCGGATTCGGCTGGCTGCAGATATACACATCGGGTTTTCTGACAGCCGGATTTACAGTGCTTATGGTGCTTACGCTTCTTAACTGCGAAGGCAGGGAAATCTGTTTTAATAAGAAACAGAGGATTATTTCACTATCTGCGGCAGCAGTGAGCATATTTATAATAGTTATATCAATGTGGATATTCTGGACACCGGCAGGCTCAGCGCATATAGTCGGACTTCAGGGAAGATATTTTATACCGCTTCTGTTCTGTGCAGTGTATCCGCTTAAAAACAGCAGATGTATCATCAAAAAGGATATCGGTGGCGGGATTATTTTTGCCGCGGTTATGTTTCACGCATTGACTTTTTGGGAAATATATATAAGAATGGCAGTCTAAGGAGGGTTTTATTATGGCTGAAAATGAATTTAAATATGAGCTTACCATACTCATGCCGTGTCTTAATGAGGCGGAAACGCTGGAGACATGTATTAAGAAGGCACAGACATTCCTGTACGAGAACAACGTGGACGGTGAGATACTTATCGCCGATAACGGAAGTACAGACGGCTCAATAGACATAGCAGAGCGCAACGGTGCCAGAGTTGTCAACGTCGAGACCAAAGGTTACGGAGCAGCGCTTATTGCCGGATGCAATGCGGCACTCGGTAAATATGTAATAATGGGAGACTCTGACGATAGTTATGATTTTTTACATCTTATGCCTTTCGTTGAGAAGTTAAGAGAGGGATATGATCTTGTAATGGGTAACCGTTTCAAGGGCGGAATTGAGAAGGGCGCCATGCCGTTTTCACACAGATATATCGGAAATCCGGTGCTCTCATTTATCGGAAGATTCTTCTATTCAAGCAAGATAGGCGACTTCCATTGCGGACTTCGAGGATATAATACCGCGAGAATGAGAAGTATAGACCTTAAGACAACCGGAATGGAATATGCAAGTGAAATGGTTGTAAAGTCGACACTTTACGGCTTTAAGATTGCAGAGGTTCCTACGACGCTTAAGAAAGACGGAAGAAGCCACGCGCCTCATCTCCACACATGGAGGGATGGCTGGAGACATCTTAAGTTTCTTCTCATGCACAGTCCAAAGTGGTTGTTCCTCTATCCGGGAATATTCCTTCTTGTACTTGGACTCGGACTTATGATTGCAATACTTGTGGGACATGTATCAATCGGTGGTGCCGGTCTCGGAGTACATACCATGCTTTATTCATCGGCAATGATACTGTTAGGTGTGAACATGGTGATGTTTTCCAAATTTACGGAAGGATATGCGCGTTCAACGGGATTCATTCCGGTCAAGCCGGTAGGAAAGCTTGGTAAATTCTTTACCGTTGAGAAAGGAATCCTTTTTGGAGTTATCCTTTTTATAATCGGACTTGTATGTTCAATTATGGCAGTTAATGTATGGGCGAAGAATTCATACGGAATCCTTGAGGCAGATAAAATGATGAGACTTACGATACCGGCATTTACGGCAATTGTTGTAGGAATCCAGATGATTCTCTCAAGTTTCTTCATCGGAATCCTTCAGATAAAACACAAATAACGAGGTGCTTATAGTGAGCGAAGAACTTGTAAGTGTATGCATTCCGGCATATAACAGCGGCCGGTTCATAGTAAGGACGATAGAGTCGATTCTTAACCAGACATATAAGAACATAGAAATAGTGGTTGTGGATGACTGTTCATCTGATGATACGGTTGATAAAGTGAAGAGTATCAAAGATGACAGGATAAAGCTCATTGTCAATGAAGCCAATCTTGGAATGAGCCGCAACTGGGATAAATGCGTCCGCATCTGCAGCGGCAGGTATGTAAAGCTTATACCGGCAGATGATTGTATATATCCGGACTGCATAAGCAGGAGTGTGATGATTCTTGAGAAGCACCCGGAGGTCTCACTTGTCGTTGTCGGAACCGATCTTGTGGATAATGATGATAAAATAACCGGTTCATACATGCACTGGCCCGGTAACGGAATAGTAAAAGGTGCCAGAATTGCCAAGACATCCGTGATGTTGAATAATTTCTGGGGCAATCCGGTGTGTGCCCTGTTTCGCAAAGACGACTATATTGCAACAGGCGGTTTTGATGATGATATACCGTATATACTTGATTTTGACTTGTGGCTCGGATTGTCAAGGCTCGGCGATACGGCGGTCATCAAGGACAAATTAAGTTCATTCCGTGTGCGTAAGGATTCCAATACGGGTGTGCTTATAGGCAGCAAAGGCCGGGATTACACGGCAGAACATGTAAGGCTCCTTGATAAGCATATCGCAGCGCATACTTTTAAGATGAACGGTTTTGAAAGGTGGGTTTCAATCACATGGAGACGCCTTCGGAACTATCTGATTGCTTTATTTATTAAGATTAAAGCTTAATTGATAAAAAAATTAATGACTTTTTGTAAATACAGTGGTAATATATACGAGGTAAAGTCGGGAAATATTATTTTATAGGAAGAAAGGAAAAATATATGTCATACCAGGATACTTATAAAGAATGGTGCGTTAATCCGTATTTTTCGGAAGAAACAAGAGCAGAATTAAAGTCAATTGAAGGCAATGATAAGGAAATCGAAGACAGATTCTACAGGGAACTCGAATTCGGTACCGGCGGACTCAGAGGAGTCATCGGTAACGGAACCAACAGAATGAATGTGTATACAGTCAGAAAGGCTACACAGGGACTCGCTAATTTTATAATTAAAGAAGGCGGACAGTCAAAGGGTGTTGCCATTGCATATGACTGCAGAAGAATGTCACCTGAATTTGCTGATGAGGCTGCACTCTGCCTGAATGCGAACGGCATCAAGGCATATGTTTTCCCATCTCTCAGACCTACACCGGAATTATCATTTGCGGTAAGAGATCTCGGATGTATAGCGGGAATAGTTGTAACAGCCAGCCATAACCCTCCGGAATATAACGGATATAAGGTATATTGGGAAGATGGTGCACAGGTTACATCACCTAAGGATGTTATGATCATAGATGAAGTTAAAGCTATCAAAGATTATAATGTCGTAAAGACAATGGACAAAATTGAGGCAGTTAAAGCAGGATTATATAATGTAATCGGTTCTGACCTCGATGACAGATATATTGCGGCACTTAAGAAACAGATTATCAATGCGGATGTTATTAAGGAAATGGGAGACGATCTTGTTGCCGTATACACACCGCTTCACGGAACAGGTAATATTCCGGCAAGAAGAGTTCTTAAAGAAGTTGGATTTAATAAAATATACGTAGTGCCTGAGCAGGAGAAACCGGACGGTAATTTCCCTACAGCTTCCGGATCCTGATTTTACCACACTGGAATATCCGAACCCTGAAGATCCTAAGGCATTCACACTTGCACTTGCACTTGCCAAGGAGAAGAATGCGGATGTTGTTCTTGCAACAGACCCGGATGCCGACAGACTCGGAGTATATGCCAAGGATTCCAAGACAGGTGAATATATGTCATTCACAGGTAACATGTCGGGAATGCTTATCGCAGAATACATCCTTTCCCAGAAGAAGGAGAAAGGACTTATTCCTGCTAACGGTGCATTGGTCAAGACAATCGTTTCAACCAATCTCGCAGATGTTATTGCCAAGGAATATAATCTTAAACTTATCGAAGTACTTACAGGCTTCAAATATATCGGAGAGCAGATTAAGTGGTTTGAGCAGAATCATACCTATGAGTATATGTTCGGATTCGAGGAAAGCTACGGCTGTCTCGTAGGCACACATGCAAGGGATAAGGATGCCATTGTTGCGGTTCTTATGCTCTGTGAGGCTGCTGCATACTATAAGAAGCAGGGACTTACACTCTGGGATCAGATGCTTAAGATTTACGAGAAATACGGATATTTCAGAGAGACACTTGTATCTCTTGAGAGAAAGGGTGTTGAAGGAGTTGCCGAGATTCAGGCAATGCTTGAGAAATTACGTAACAACCCTCCTGCAGAAATCGGAGGATATAAGGTTCTTGAGTTCAGGGATTATGAGAAAGATATTGTTAAACGTGCTGACGGAAGTACAGGCACAACAGGTCTTCCTGAATCCAATGTTCTCTATTTTGACCTTGAAGACAATGCATGGTGCTGTGCAAGACCTTCAGGAACCGAACCAAAGGTTAAGTTCTATATGGGTGTTAAGGGAAACAGCTTTGAGGATGCGGATAAGAAACTTGCCGGCCTCAAAGAAAGCATGATGAGTCTTGTTGAATAATTCAATATAACCAATGATTATTATCCCGTTCATACGCCGGATGAGAGTATGGACGGGATTTTTTATGCCCGGTATATGAAAATATCACTTTTTTTCCTTATTTGCTACACAAAAAGTACACAATTTCCATCTATACTCATAGACATAGAAAGCGATAAAGATTACACCAAAGGAGATGTATTGATATGTATAATGATGAAAATAATTACACAGCATATAACAGCGAGCCGCAGCCGCAGCCACAGCCGCAGCTCACCAAGAAGGGTTTAAGAGCCATGAGAAAGGCTCAGAGAATTGAACGCAGGGCCTCACAGCCTAAGAAAAAGAACTGGTTTGTAAGAGGCGTAGCGATGGTTGTCTGTGCAGTGCTTTTAGGCGGAGTTGCCGGAGTTGCCTGCTACGGTGTAAGTTATGCAGGATACAGCTTATTCCCTATTAAGAACAGCAGCCAGACAGATGCTTCGGCAAAGCCGGCAACTACGGCGGCACAGCTTGGTAATGTAAATGCCAACAAGGACATCACGGCCACGGTATATGATGTATCCGATATAGTTGATTCGGTAATATCGTCAGTAGTAGCCATCAATGGTGAATATACACAGGAAGTTAACTACGGCTGGTTCGGAAGCCAGACCCAGAAGTCAACGGTAAGCGGTTCCGGTATCATAATCGGTTCAACCGATGATGAGCTTCTTATGGTAACCAATGCACACGTAATTGACGGCGTTGAGAATCTTGCGGTAACATTTTATGACGGAAGCAAGGTTCCTGTTGAAGTCAAGAATAAAAAGAGCAGCTATGACCTCGCGGTAATTTCGGCAAAGCTTTCGGATATTCCTAAAGATGCCATTTATACTATAGCAACACTTGGTGATTCATCACAGATTAAAGTCGGTGAAGCAGCAATAGCAGTAGGTAACTCAATGGGTTACGGTATTTCGGTTACCACAGGATGCATCAGTGCAATTGATAAAACTGTAACAGTTGAAAGCACGGAATACAATAACCTTATCCAGACAGATGCAGCCATTAATCCGGGCAACAGTGGCGGTGCTCTCTTCAATGCGCAGGGCGAAGTAATCGGTATCAACTCAGTCAAGATGAGTACAACAGGTGTCGAAGGAATGGGATACGCTATTTCAATTTCATCTGTTAAGGATATCATTAACGAACTTTCAACAACAGATTCAAGAAAACAGCTTGATGATGATGAAAGAGGTTACCTCGGAATTACAGGCGTAAGTATAACAAGCCAGATTTCACAGACATATGGATATCCGGTAGGTGTTGCCATCAGAAACATTACCAAAAACGGTGCAGCAGATAAGGCAGGACTTATCAAGAATGATATCATATGTTCCTTTGACGGCGAAACGGTTGAGACTATAGATTCTCTTGTTGAACTTATGAAATACTATGCCGTCGGAGAGACAGTCAAGGTTGAATATTATCATATGAACTCTTCGGGAGAATATGAGAAAACATCAACTACCGTAACACTTACATCCAATCCTGAGGAATAATTCATAATGAATATGACGCCGGATGCCATTGCAATAATGGTGTCCGGTTTTTTTTATCATGGCGACGTTGAATTATAAACGGGAATATGTTAGAATTAACACGATTATTTATGGAGGAATAACTAATGGAAGAGATTATCAATAATAACGATGATGAGCAGAAGGACAATGATCGGAACGAGGATAAAGATTTTGAAGAATATGAGAAAATCTGTTATCTGTGCCACAGACCGGAGAGCAAGGCCGGCAAGATGATTGAACTTCCGCAGAATATATATATTTGTGCAGATTGTATGCAGAAGACATTCGACAGCATGAATGGACCTGGCGGATACGATGACCTGATGAAGATGAGCGGTATGCCGGGTATACATTTTATGAATCTCTCGGATTTCGGCGATATGCCGGAGCGTCAGAAGATTAAGAAGAGAAAGAAAGGCGATAATCAGATACCGCCGATAGACCTTAAGTCAGTTCCGGCACCTCACGAGATAAAGGCTAAGCTTGACGAATATGTAATCGGACAGGAATATGCCAAGAAGGTTATTTCCGTTGCCGTTTACAATCATTATAAGAGAGTTGCCACGAATACAATGGACTCCATCGAGATTCAGAAGTCCAATATGCTTATGATAGGACCTACAGGTTCCGGTAAGACATATCTTGTACAGACGCTTGCAAGACTTCTGGATGTGCCGCTTGCGATTACGGATGCCACATCACTTACCGAGGCAGGATACATCGGAGATGATATTGAGAGCGTTGTATCGAAGCTCCTCGCAGCAGCCGATAATGATGTTGACAAGGCTGAGCGCGGTATTATTTTTATCGATGAGATAGATAAGATAGCCAAGAAAAAAGAAACACGTAACCGTGATGTCAGCGGCGAATCGGTACAGCAGGGTCTCTTAAGAATACTTGAGGGAAGCGATGTTGAGGTGCCGGTCGGAGCCAATTCCAAGAATGCCATGGTTCCGCTTACAACCGTAAATACAAGAAATATACTCTTCATATGCGGCGGTGCTTTTCCTGATCTCGATGACATTATTAAGGCAAGACTCAATAAGCAGTCATCAATCGGTTTCAAGGCCGATCTGAAGGATAAATACGATGAGGACCCGGACATTCTTGAGAAAGTTACATTGGAGGATCTGCGCGAATTCGGTATGATACCGGAGTTCTTAGGTCGTCTTCCGGTAGTATTTACACTTAAGAAGCTTACCGAGGAAATGCTCGTGAGAATCCTCAAGGAGCCGAAGAACGCCATCCTGAAACAGTATCACAAATTATTGGAACTGGATGAGGTTGATCTTCAGTTTGAAGACAGCGCATATGAGGCTATTGCGAAGAAGGCTCTTGAGAAAGATACCGGCGCAAGAGCATTACGCTCCATCATTGAAGATTTTATGCTTGATATCATGTATGAGACACCTAAGGATAAGAACATCGGCCGTGTAATTATCACGAAGGATTACATTGAGAAGAAGGGCGGTCCGGTCATCGAACCGAGAGGTGTCGCTGTTCTTGAAGAACATTAGGCATTATTTTGCGGCATGCTCCATATACTAAAATAAAAATGGATTTTTGCAGCGACGTATTTACATCTGAGGAATACACTGAATATATTCTGAGAGACGGATATTATACCAGGAGAGCGTTGGAACCGTATGCAGATTATTGCATTGCGGGAATTAGCGATAAATGGGCAATAGTATCTTTTAATATCAATATGACACAAGAGAGTACCTTTGAAAGACTGGGGTACTCTTTTTTGCCCAAATTATACGGTCTGTCGGATGTGACAGCAGTGAATGCGGCGGGAATCACGGCGGTCAGGCAGCAGCCTGTGCTTGAACTGTATGGCAGCGGAACCTATATAGCTATAATTGACACCGGGATAAACTGGAGGCATGAGGCATTCCTTAACAGTGACGGAACCAGCAGAATTGAGGTTATGTGGGATCAGCAGACCAACAGAATATATTATAACCGGGACATAAACGAGGCACTTGCAGACGGCGGGGACATTCCGGGCGATGATATAGGACATGGGACTTATATGGCGGGCGTGGCTGCAGGTAATATCAACAGACAGTCAGGATTTTCGGGTGTCGCGCCATACAGCCGTCTGATTGTGGTCAGATTGCAGCAGGCTAAGCATTATCTGCGCGATATATATTTTGTGCGTGACAACGTGCCGGCATATTCTGAAGCCGATATAATGCGCGCAGTTGCATTTGTGTCGGATTATTCAGAACAAAAAGGAGTAACGGTATCATATGCTATAGGAATGGGCAGCAATCTCGGTTCACATGCGGGCATATCGCCGCTTGCCGAATATCTTGGTGATGAGGCGGAGAGACCGGGACATTGCGTCACATTGTCAGTGGGTAATGAGGGAAATGAGCGGCTGCACTTTGCGGGCCGCATATACGGCGATGAAGTACAGAGTGTTGAAATCAAAGTCGGACGGGGCGAGAATGGATTTGTATGTGAATTGTGGTCAATGGCTCCGGAAGTATATACCGTGGAAATAATTTCGCCGGGCGGGCAGATTATCAACAGACTGCCAAGCAGAACCGGAACCAGTACTGTACTTAGTTTTCTTTTTGAAAATACGGTAGTTGAAATTTATTACCAGCTGTTTGAAAAAAGTTCCGGGATGAATGTGGTTGCCATGCGTTTTGACAGTCCATCGGAGGGCATATGGACAATTAATGTATACGGACGTGATCTGACCACCGGACATTACGATATATGGATCGATAACCGTGAATTTATAACGGATGATACTTATTTCGTGGTATCGGATCCTTACGAGACAGTTACAAACCCTGCCAATGTTCCCGAGTGCATTGCTGTGGCCGCCTACAGCCATAAGGATAATTCTCTTTACCTGAAAAACGGGCGCGGATATAATTCTTATGGCATAATCAAGCCGGATTTTGCCGCTCCGGGTGTGGATATTCTGGTGCCGGACCATATGGGTGCTGCCTCTTATGTACGGCGCAGCGGTAGCAGCATAGCCACGGCATTTACTGCCGGTACGGTAGCTCTTCTGCAGGAATATGGCAGCAGAAACGGAAATATGCGTATCATGACAACTTCGGCAATCAAGAACATATTGATATCCGGATGCGGAAGAAAACACGGTATAACATATCCAAACAGGGAATGGGGTTACGGTACATTAAACCTGTATAATTCAATTGATAATCTCCGCCGCGGATAATAAAATAATGTTACGTTGTTCCGGACTTTTGTAAAATAAATTTAAACAAAGTATTGACTTTATATTTTTAACGTGCTATAACTTAGTCATTAAATGAAGAGGCAAAGGTGCCTGATAAAGGCCACCTTTGTCTCTTTTTTTGTTTAGGAAAAGGAGGAAGAAAAATGGGAGATTTTTCAATCATCGACACATTCTGGGTATTTCTGGCAGCAATCCTTGTATTCTTCATGAATCTTGGTTTTGCGGCAGTTGAGGCCGGATTTGCCAGATCCAAAAACACAGTAAACATATTATCAAAGAACTTTATCGTGTTCGCTGTATCATCAATAGGTTATCTGCTTCTTGGCTGGGGCCTTATGTTCGGAGGCGATAACCCGTTTATCGGAACCAAGTCGTTATTCATTCTTGGCTCATCCGACAATTCATTTTATGACAACACGTTAACCTCAAGTGTTCCGTTTTGGGGCAAGGTATTTTTCCAGATGGTATTCTGCGGAACAGCAGCAACCATCGTTTCCGGAGCGGTAGCAGAACGTATTAAATATGTTTCATTCATTATTTTCTCGTTCGTGCTCACAATTATAATATATCCTATCATCGGTCACTGGATCTGGGGCGGCGGCTGGCTTGCAAGACTCGGTTTCCAGGATTTCGCAGGTGACACCGTAGTCCATTCGGTCGGCGGCTGGGCAGCCCTCTCAGGAGCACTCATCCTTGGACCTCGTATCGGCAAATACGGCAAGGACGGCAAGCCTCGTGCAATTCCGGGTCACAATATGTCACTCGCCGTTATCGGTCTTTTTGTTCTGTGGCTTGGATGGTTCGGTTTCAATCCGGGCTCAACAATGAGTTTCCAGAATCCGTCCGATGTAATGCACATACTTTTTACAACCAATGCTTCAGCTGTAGCGGCTGTTCTTACATCTACGATAGCTTCATGGATAGTTATCGGCAAGCCTGACCTTGGCATGACAGTCAACGGCTGTCTCGCAGGTCTCGTCGGAATCACAGCAAGCTGCGCTTATGTAAGCATACCGGTTTCACTCCTTATCGGAGCCGTTGCCGGCGTAATTGTAGTTCTTCTTGTCGGTTTCTTCGACCGCCTCGGAATTGATGACCCTGTCGGCGCAACTTCAGTCCATCTCGGCTGTGGCGTATTCGGTACAATCTGCGTGGGTCTTTTTGCCAAAGAGGGCGTGACAAGCCTTTCTACCGTAAACGGTCTTTTCTACGGTGGCGGCGCAAAACTCCTCGGCACAGAGCTTCTCGGTATCGTTGCAGTCGGTGCGTTTGTATTTGCGGCAGCATCCCTTACATGGTTTGTCCTCAAGAAAACCATCGGCATCCGTGTAACGGCCAAGGAGGAAATCGCAGGTCTTGACATCGGCGAGCATGGCAACATCGCATATCCTGATTTTGCACTCGTAACCGAGATGTCCGATTATGATGACGAGGCACCGGCTGACGAGACAGATGTATCTGCCAAGGTTCCCGTCAATGAGGCTGTCGTGGTCGAGCATCACGAAGCGGTCGACAGCGGCATAAGCAAGGCGACAATCATTATGAACCAGTCGAAATTCTCGCAGCTGCAGGATGCTCTTGAATCAATCGGCATAACCGGTATGACCGTAACCAACGTCTTCGGCTACGGTGTCCAGAAAGGCCACAAGGCATTCTTCCGTGGCGCACCTATCGAGACACGCCTCCTGCCGAAAATCAAGATTGACGTCGTAATCTCCAAGATTCCGGTCAACACACTTGTAACCACAGTCCAGAAGGTTCTTTACACCGGCAACATCGGCGACGGCAAGATATTCATCTACGACGTTCGCGATGTCGTCAAGGTCCGCACCGGCGAGCACGGATTTGACGCACTGCAGGATGAGGAAAAATAAATAGAAAACCAATAAAGAGTCTGTCCCGAAAAGAGGAACAGGCTCTTTTGTGTGTGGGGAGAGCAAAGAGGAGCAATCTCTGGGTTCTTCTCTCTTCACACGCTCTTGATTTCTAATGACAGCGAGGCATTATGCGATATCGGTAATTTGACAGTGTATAATATGACACATTCATACTTTTTAAGTCAAAATCAGCAATTTGGTGTGAATTATTTGCTATATGAGATACTGATGTATGGTAATATATGAAATTAATTATATTAAAAAACATGAGAAATTTGATATATTACAATGCACGACCTGTCAAATTGACACCAAATGTCCCCCAAAATGCAAAAAAGTGCGAATTGGGAAATTAAACATATTAGGTGATTGTTCTAAACACATTAGGTGGTTACTTTTTGTATAAGAATTAGCTGGCCGTCGATTTGCTATACAATTTTTGACATACCCATTGTTTGGAATACAGACGATATTTCAGTTTGGTTTTAGTTTTTTATTCAAGGCAGATATGCAAGGGTTTTGGAATATTAAATGGCAAATTTACCGATTTATTTGAAATAATACACGAATTATGATATTATACAAAAAGAAAAACTTAATTGAAAGGAAAGTAATTATGATATTTGGATTAGATGTTGGAGTTGCGTCTTTAGGATGGGCAGTTATAGGTGAAGATTATAAAGTAATAGAAACAGGTGTAAATTCTTTTAAGTCGGCAGATGCAAGCATGAATGTTGAAAGACGAGGATTTAGGCAATTAAGAAGATTGCATAGAAGAAAGAAGAATAGAATAAATGATTTTAATAATTTGTGGGTTAAGACGGGGATGAGAATACCTAGTCAAAAATGTAACAACCAAATCGAACTCAGAGTAAAAGGCTTAAAGGATAAATTAACCGAAGAAGAGATTTATTTTGTCCTTGTAAATATGTTAAAGCATAGGGGAATATCATATCTTGAAGATGCAGTAGATGAATCCAACAAGAACGAAAGCAAATATGAAAAAGGAATAAATGAAAATCAAAAGTTATTGCAAGAGGGCAAATTCCCTTGTGAAATACAGTTAAGTAGGCTTGAAAAGCATGGTCAATATAGAGGGGAAATTGTAGAAAATGATATTATATTGGGGAACGTTTTTACAACAAAAGCTTATAGAAAAGAGGTGGTAGCATTATTGGAAAATCAGACAAAGTCACATCAGTTTATCACAGATGAGTTTAAGTCAGCTTATTTAAATATATTTAATAGAAAAAGAAAATATTATGAAGGACCGGGAAATGAATTATCAAGGACGGATTATGGAATATATACAACTGTGATAGACGAAAGTACAGGTGAATATAAAACGGAGGATAACATATTTGATAAGTTAATTGGAAAATGTTCGGTTTATAAGAATTTAAGAAGAGCTGCGGGAGCATCATATACATCACAGGAATTTAATCTTTTAAATGACTTAAATAACCTGACCGTTAATGGAAGAAAGCTAGAGGAAGTGGAGAAACACAGAATAGTTGAAATTATTAAAACATCAAACACTGTAAATATGAAAAATATTATAAAAAAAGTGATAAATGAGAATATTAATACATTGTCAGGTGCTAGAATCGATAAAGATGGAAAAGAAATTTTTCACAAATTTGAGCAATATAACAAAATACGAAAAGAATTAGAAAAAATAGGAGGGGATATAACAAATTTTTCTAGAGAGGATTTGGATGAAATCGGAGAAATTTTGACACTAAATACAGAAAAAGAGGCAATCTTATCGGCGTTGAGAAAAATACCATGCAACGATCAGGAGAAAGAGTGTTTCTTTAATTTAAGACGCTCAAATCCTGGTATGTTTAATAAGTGGCAGTCTTTTTCGCTGGAATTAATGAACGAACTTATTCCTGAAATGTATTTGCAATCAAAGAATCAGATGCAACTACTTACTGATATGGGAGTGTTTAAATTATCAAGTGACAGATATAATGGGTATAAATATATACCCAAAGAAGTAGTGACACAAGAAATATATAATCCGGTGGTTAAACGTTCAATAAGGATAACAATAGATGTTATGAATGCTCTTATAAAAAAATATGGTTATCCGGAAAAGATAGTTATAGAAATGCCTAGAGATAAAAATTCTGATGATGAAAAAAATAGGATAAAAGAAGAACAAAAGAAAAATGAAAGGGAGATAACAGAGGTACTTGAAAAAATAAAGAATGAATATGGTATTGTAATAACAGATGAACATCGCAAACGACAGAACCAGTTAAATTTGAAGCTTAAATTATGGAATGAGCAGGATGGGAGGTGTCTTTATTCAGGAAAAGAAATAGATATTAATGATTTACTGTATGATCCATCTAAATTTGAAATCGATCATATTATTCCACGATCAATATCATTTGATGATAGTCGTAGCAATAAAGTTCTGGTGTACTATACAGAAAATAAAAAAAAGGGAAATCTAACGCCATATATGTATCTTATTGGTCAAAATAGAGATTGGGACTGGCATAAATATATGAATAAAGTTTTGGAATTAAAAGCAAATGCCAAAATTTCCAAATCTAAAGTTGATAAATTGTTATTTACAGATGAAATTACTAAGATAGATGTATTGAAGGGATTTGTATCACGTAATATTAATGATACGAGGTATGCATCTAAGGTTATTCTTAACGCGTTGCAGTCATTTATGCAATCAAAAAATGTAGACACAAAGGTAGCAACTATTAAAGGAAGCTTTACTCATCAAATGAGGAAAGTTCTGAGACTGGAAAAGAATAGAAATGAATCCTTCGCACATCATGCTATAGATGCAATGTTAATTTGTTATTCACAAATGGGATTTGATACATATCGAAAGTTACAAGAAACATTTATTGATTTTGATAATGAGGATATAACAGATAAAAATCTGTGGGATAGATATATGGATGATAGGATCTGCGAAGAATATTTGTATAATAAAAAATGGAGAATGATTAAGGAAAATATACAAAACGCTGAAAAAAATATTAAGTATTGGTACAAAGTAGATTCTAAAGTCAATAGAGGATTATGCAATCAAACAATAGTGGGAACACGGGAAATAAATGGAGAAATATATAAAATTAATAAACTTAATCTATATACGCCAGATGGATATAATAGATTCAAAAAAATAATAGATTCAGGTAAAGAAAAAGACTTTTTGATGTATAGTAATGACAGAAGAACATTTAACGATATATTAAAAATATACCGTCAATATAATGATTCAACAAATGCTTTTATGCAGTACTACAATGAAACAGGGGATTTTGTCAGAAAATATGCTAAAAATCATAATGGGTGCAGAATCGAAAATCTTAAATATCATGAAAAAAAGATTGAGTCATGTATAGATATTTCGCATAAGTATGGGCATGATGTTGGAAGTAAAAAAGTTGTTCTTTTAGGGCTTAACCCATATAGAATGGATGTATATTATAACACTAATAGCAATAAGTATTATTTTGTAGGAGTTAAATTTTCAGATTTAAGATTTCAAGGTGGTACATATTTGGTTGATAAAGATATGTATTCGCAAGCGCTTATAAATGAGAAAATGTTACAGCCTGGAGAAGACATAAGTATGTTGCAGAGCAAAGGCTACGAATTCAGGTTGACGTTTTACAAAAATGAGATAATTAAATATGAAAAAAAAGGAGAAATGTTCGTTGAAAGGTTTCTTTCGAGGACTTCGCAAGATAGTAATGGTATAGAAACAAAACCTATAAACGCCGAAAAATTTAAAAATAAAGATAGGAATATAGTTAAACTTGCAAAAACAAAATTTGTCAGTAAAATCCGTACAGATATATTAGGAAATCAGTATGAATGTTTAAAAGAAGAATTTAAATTAATGATTGACAATGTGGACTAGATGGAGTACTATAACTATAGTAGTTTTGCAATAACTCAATTTTTTCAGATCTACTAAAACAAGGCTTTATGCCGAAATCAAGGACACAGATAAGTGTCCTTTTTTTATTACAATAAAAGACTAACTATTAAGAGTCAAGACTGAAAATGAATTTTTGAATGAGTTGCAGAAATGCATTTCAGATATATTTGTACCTTGAAAACTACATGACAAATCATCAGGTGGTAGGAGAAAATTATGGCATATAAAGTAATATTAATAGAGAATGAAGTTGATATCAAACTTAAGCTAGACAACTTAGTAATTTATAAATCTGGGAATGAGATATGGGTCCCAATGGATGATATATCTGTTGTTATATTAGATAATCTTAAGATTAATATAACCGTAAGAATGTTGAGTTTAATGGCTGAACATAATATTGCGTTAATAGTATGTGATATAAAACATAATCCTTTAGGCTTTTATTGTTCTTATGATAACCATAGTAGGATGTCTAAAATGATAGGAAATCAGATTTCAAGGACGAGAGGTTTTTATGATGAGTTATGGAAAATAATAGTGAAGAGTAAGATAGAAAATCAGGCCCAAGTATTGGAATTATTAGATAAATCAAGTGATACAGTAATAGACATGAGAAAATTTAAAGAAAATGTTTCAGATGGAGATAAGAGTAATAGAGAGGCACATGGCGCAAAAATTTATTTCAATACGCTCATGAATACTAGCTTTTCAAGAGGAAATGAAGATATACTATTGAATTCGGGTCTGGATTATGGATATGCAATATTGAGGTCATATATAGCTAGACTATGTGTGGGTTATGGTCTTAATACGCAGATTGGAATACATCATAAAAATGAATATAATAGATTTAATCTGGTCGATGATGTAATGGAACCATTCAGACCAATTGTGGATATTTATGTGTACAGAATTCTTAATGGGGAGGAATATTTTAAACAGGAACATAGACATAAGATAATAAATCTTTTAAATCATTATATAAAATACAACAACAAGAAAATGATATTATGTAATGCGTTGGAAGAGTATATTGAAAGGATGTCATCATATATATCTGGAAGAGAAGTAGATTTAGTATTTCCGGAGACAAAATATTATATAGGAGAAAGTGATGAAATATAATATTATGAGACTAATATGTATGTTTGATTTGCCAGTAGATACGGAAACGGAAAAACGTGCTTATAGAGATTTCAGAAAAAACCTTATTAAGATGGGCTTTGTTATGATGCAATATTCCGTATATGTACGAACATGCCCGAGCAGAGAATATATGCAAAGAGTGGAAAGTAAACTAAAAAAGATAATACCAATTAGTGGGAATGTGAGGCTGTTGGAAATTACTGAAAAACAATATAACGATATGAAGATTCTTGTTGGAAGTAAAAGTGCAAAAGAGTCGGCAGTTAGTTCGGAAAGGTTGATAATAATATGAAATTAGATGTTGGAAAATTTAGGATAGAGTTAATGCCAATTACACAATTATGTGGGAGTAATTTTAGAATTAAATCTACGGTTGTTAATTCATTATATAAATTCTTTTCAAAATATAAATATTCGGAGAATGAAAAAAATAGAATTTCAGATATACTTATAGATGATGAGACGGTTGGGCGAAATTATTTTGACACGGTATATATAAGAAATTTAGATGACATTTTAGTAGAAATGAAAATTACAAAATCAAGTCTTATAACACAATGGATAAATGAGAAGATGGGGGGATTTGAGTATGCAACTAATTTAGAGAAAATAGCAGATTTGTTGGATGACATATATGCTCAAATAAATAAGGAATTAAGAGATGAAGAAATAGGCGTACATATAGATTATGAATCTCAAGATATGCTGGAGATATTAACGAAGAGTCACTCTGACTTATGTCGTGAAAATGAAGGTTTAAATGAAGACAATCAGTGTCAATTTTTGATTTCATATATAAATCTGTTAACGGAATTACAAAAAAAATCACCACATAAACAGATGATAATAATTGACAACATAGATCATATACTTTCAAGAAAGGAATATGAAACTGTCATGTCAATAATTGACGAACGTGTAAAAAAATATGATATGTGGTTCGTTGTGACAACAAGTATAGAGGGATATGTTTATATTGATAATGTCAACTTAACAGGTATCAATGTTATAAATGATGAAGTATTTACTATGCCAGAATATGAACATATGCGTGATTTCATTGTGAAAAATTATCCATATAATTATGTGCCTGAAAGATGTCAACTATTGGAAGATCTAAAAATGATTATTCAGAAGATTGGAGATTCATCGTCTGACATTAAAATAAAAAAATCAATTTATTTAAAACTTATTAACAAATCAATGGGAATAAATATGTCGATGGACAAGGCAAATAGTTTGGAAGTTGCTTTTCTTTTAGAATGATTTGTGGTATAATATATATGAGTTATTGTGAATGATTAAGGAGGTAAACATGCTTGAGTTTGGAACAAAAACTATTATTAATATCACGAAAAGCATGCAATTTGGTATTTTAGTACCTGAAAGAATTGAGTTATTGTAAAACTCCGCCAACGACGATAGCCGGAAGTACAGCATTTTAGTACCTGAAAGAATTGAGTTATTGTAAAACAGATATGGACGTCGAATAATGCAATCGACCATTTTAGTACCTGAAAGAATTGAGTTATTGTAAAACCCGTATATGTGTCCTTATCACCTTCATGCTATTTTAGTACCTGAAAGAATTGAGTTATTGTAAAACCAGTCCTGCAGAAATCTCTTGCGGAATGTTATTTTAGTACCTGAAAGAATTGAGTTATTGTAAAACCTTACTCTTTTCTTTCTTCGGCTTCTCTGTATTTTAGTACCTGAAAGAATTGAGTTATTGTAAAACTTGTATTTCTACGCATATTTTTCACCTACTATTTTAGTACCTGAAAGAATTGAGTTATTGTAAAACGAGACTTTACGATAGTGCTGAACGTATTACATTTTAGTACCTGAAAGAATTGAGTTATTGTAAAACATAAGACACGTATCGTTCTCTAGTGCCGTTATTTTAGTACCTGAAAGAATTGAGTTATTGTAAAACAATCGGTACAATCGTACCAACCACGAATATATTTTAGTACCTGAAAGAATTGAGTTATTGTAAAACCCGCGTCAGCTTCAACGCTGCGGCGATAACATTTTAGTACCTGAAAGAATTGAGTTATTGTAAAACCACTTCTTTATACACTTACACAGCTTTCAGATTTTAGTACCTGAAAGAATTGAGTTATTGTAAAACTGGAATCCACTTAAATACTTCCAGCATGTCATTTTAGTACCTGAAAGAATTGAGTTATTGTAAAACTTGTCCGGCCTGCGTTGCCATCGTATCAGTCATAAATACCTTTTGACAGTCCTACGATCTAGGTCATACAGACGAGCCTACTCTGAAAAGTTAGGTTTTACATTGCTCAACTTTAGTATCTGAAGCTGTGTGATTAATCTCCCTTATCCATGGTAAAAATTCTCCTATGGAAATGGTATCAATTACAAGTGGGATTGTACATTTTTATTTTCCACTTTTTGTACATTTAAATAGTATCATTTACACCTTGTAAGTAAATAAAGGTGCAAAATACCCCAACAATCAGCACCAAGTCCTGATTGCTTGAGACGCCTTGTAAGCCGGGCAGTGGAAAAAGCGAGAAGAGAGAAAACGCGCGTAGCCCGGCCAGTGCCAGGTACTTAATCAATCCGTGTTTGAGACCTTGTGTAAATAAAGGTACAAAACCTATGTAATACGTTGCGTTGTCATAACTTGTCTTGTGATACAGATAGATAGTTGATATCTAAATATATCTATACATTAAAAGATTTACGAAATGCTATTCCAGCATCTCCAGTCTTCCCCACTCCGAATCCTGTTTATTGGACACATCAATCAGTACAATGTGAATCAGTTAAGAGATTTCATCTCCTGGTTCTTATTTTTTTATGGGAAGGAAGAGGTACAAATGAATTTGGACACACTGTATTATATCAGAGACTACAGCGGAAATTACTACAAGGTCGACAATAACGACCAGCTGGTGGTGGCAGATAGCGAGAAAAATGCAATGATATTTACATATGCGCAGGCGAACAGAAGACTTTCGGCCGGAAAGAAAATGGCTTTTTATTACATGGAACAAATGCAGGAGGGGGCGGTTGAAAGGGAAGCAGCCGATGAGGAAGAATGTGAATATACATCGACTGTTAAAGAACTGACCTATGATGAGGTGGCAGAGCAGGTGGATAAGAATGCGGCATCATATGATCTGTCAGAAATTGATTGGGAAGAATATCTGGAACATTTTGCATATGTGGCGGAGGGACTTAAGAATTACAGGGATGAGTTGTCGAAGAAACAGTCGGACATGGATCAGAAGATATGTGATATATTGCATTATATTGAACTCTGTGAGACCGATGACAGAGAGGCGATAGATTTGATTGAGCTGCTCAGGGTGTGTCGGGAGAACAGGCGGGATATTATGGATGAGTTGTCCAGAATAGAATATTTTCAGAGTAATCTGGGAACCAATGCCAATGTAGCCAAAGCAAAGCAGGCTCTTAAAAGCATCAGGGGCTTGGAAACCAGGAAATATACACCCCGTAAGTATGAGGAACTTTTTGAGAATTGCACATTCAGGTGCAGACATACACAAGTGGAAGATCTGAAGCCGGTACGAACGAACGCGGATGATGACGGGACGCAGGTTGATAAAGAAAATACATATGAAAGTGAAGGCGGCGAATTTACGGTGACGGATGATAAAAGATACACAATTTATGATGGAAAAGATAATGACTGGCTGGGGTTTGCAAGGCAGCAGGCCGATTTTTACAGGAATGCGGGACAGCATATGACAAATCTGAGGGTGGATATCGCTGAAATTGATGATGAGATTGAAAGCATTCTGATGGAAACGGAAGATGCGAATTGCAATGTGGCGCAAGGGTATAAGGTGTTTAAGAGACTTAAAGAACTCAGGCTCGAAAGAAAATCAAAAACGACTGAATTAAATTGCCTGTATGCATTGACGGATTATGTGGATTGCGATGCGCTTGCGGATACATTTGAAGCTAATCTTTCTGAGATTGAGGATATTATGGGAATTTCAAAGCCGAATGATGTGACTGAGATAAAGGCTGCGGCAGATAATTGCAATGAGGAGATACATATAGTTGAGCCTGTCAACGATCTGGTCGGATAAAATTCGGCTTTGAGAATATAGCAGTTTTAAAGTCTGCTGATTTCCACCCAGAAGCTTACCTGCCCAGGTTTGCCGACGCGGGAAATCAGATTGGTCATGCGGATGCGCCCGTTGGATACCGGCAGACTGTGAATGTAGTAAGTACCACTGCGGGCGCCGATGGACGGACCGGTCTCAGCATTGTAAACCGGAACAGATGAGAGACGGAATGCGTTGCCGGGAGTATACGAGCGCGCGGAAACATTAATAGTGCCGGGTGCATCGGGTGAACTGTATCCAAGAACAGTTCCGTCCGGGGCGATTACATCGACCGTATAAGTTCCGGAAGGCAGGGTGGATGAATCTATGTGTATATCATATGCATGATATCCATTGCCCTTACCTGAGACCGCCAAATCGGATCTGTAAGAGGATGCCTTGCCGGAAAAAGTTTTAACAACCGTACCGGAACGGAGAAGTCGGACGGTGGCATATTCTGCGGCATCATCGATGCCATTCCAGAGCCAGCCGCTTACGCTGGAGCCGGAAATATTGTCAATGAATCCGCTATATTTTTTCCGGATGGGCAGGGATGCATTGATATAACGTGTGGGGTCGAGCCAGGTAAAAAGACGTTCGTCGTTCAGGGAAGAGGATGTCTTAATGGGGGATTTGTAATTGCGCAGTTCCCAATGAAGGTGGGCACCGTGGCTGCTGCCTGTGTTGCCCATAAGACCGATACGGGTACCGGGCATCACAGTGTCACCTTCCCTGACGTAGACTTTTTCAAGGTGGGCATAGACAGTACAGAGTGTGTCAGAGTGGCGGAGAATGATGTAATTTCCGTAACCCATGCCTTCACGGTCGGGTACACCGTTGGTGCCGGAGAGATAGTTTACACATTTTATTACGGTGCCGAGCGAATGGGCGGTTATATAATCAATCTGAGACTTATATTTTACGATATCAACCCCGAGTGCCCAGCCGCGCCCGTTTTTTTTGTTTGATACATGAAGACGGTAAGGATATGAGACCTGATTATCGCCTGTTTCCAAAATACGGCTTTTAGTGTTCGTCATCGGAGCCCTCCTTTACTTCCGGAAGACCAACCAATGAAGTCAGAACGGACATTATTCCGGCAAGCAGTGATGTGGATGCGACCATTCTCCAATCTACATTCTGCAGGGCAAGTGATGTGCCGATGGCTGCGATGGCGGTTTGCGCGATTGACCGGACAGCACGGATGGCCGCGGCTTTGAACCAGAGTTTACGGTTGTACTTGAACATTTTTGAAAAATCCTTTCATGATGAATATGTATGGACTGAGCACTGCCATACAACAGCGCTCAGTAAATTTAATCGTCAAAGGCCGGATTAATCGCGTATATATTTTTGCAATCAAGTTTATCCTGAGTGATATTGAGTGCCTCGCCGAATCGCTGGAAGTGTACGATTTCACGTTCACGCAGGAAACGTAACGGAGCTACTATGTCGGGATCATCCAGAACACGAAGAAGGTTATCATATACGACTCTAGCCTTCTGCTCGGCGGCGAGATCCTCTGTGAGGTCGCAGATAGGATCGCCTTTTACCTGAAATTCGCATGCATTGAACGGGATGCCTCCGGCCGCCTGCGGCCATACACCGACAGTGTGGTCGGTGTAATATGGGGCGAACCCGGAATTCATGATCTGTTCCGGAGTGAGATTTCTGGTAAGCTGGTGAACCATTGTGGCAACTATCTCAAGATGCGCTAACTCGTGAGCACCCCCAAACTGGTAATGATTATCTAATATAGACTTTTACTTCAAACTCATTCTTGGTCCAGCGGTTTCCTCTGCCTTTCGATGAATAGACAATCTTATCAATGACCTGTTTTAGATAGATATTTTTGTCACCGGCAGAAACGGAATCATCAGTCATGGCATTAAGCGCATCTGTGAACTGTACGAGTTTGTTTTTGTAGTCGGCAGCGGGCTCGGAATCAGCCGCCTTGGCCAGAGCTGCAGTGACCTCAGCCCTGCGTTTCTGCAGCTTGCTGTTCTGCATGATATATTCTTCCTTGGAATAAATCCCTTCATCGAAAGCGTCCTTTTGCCGTATATCCTTCTGGTCGAGCTTCTCAAGCTCTGCCTTTAGTGAAGCAATACGGTGTTCGCGCAGGAGGGTTCCGCCGTCATCGTTCTTCAAAAGTGTACGGAAATTCTCAATCGAACTTTCAAGTGTCTTTACAACTTCATCCTTCACTGCATCAAATGACACGGCTCGTGTGTGACAGTGTACCTGGTCATCACATACAAGAATCGGTTTGGTACGTTGCCGGTTATAATATGGCTTGTAGGACATAGCTCTGCCACACTGGCACTTGATAAGACCGGCAAAAGGATTACTGCAGGTATTGGCCGGACGGTATATTATGTTGCGTCCGCGCCGTTCCAGTGACGCATTGAACAGGCTTTCTGAAATGATGGCTTCATGCTTGCCGTCATACACCTGATAACCCTCATATTTATTTTTAGGGCGTACTTTGATGACCTGCCCGTTGACCATCTTCTTGACGGTTTTGCGGTAATTCCACCGGACTTTGCCGATGTAAACGGGATTCTCCAGCATGTCCTTAATGGCAGCAGGGTTCCAGTGTTCGGAATTGCGCGGATGGATTCCCAATGAATCCAGCTCGTGAGCGATATTTGCAAAACCGTAATGTTTGTTTACGTAGAGGTCATACATAATCCTGACGCCGTCGGCTTCCTCCTCAACCACCCTGAGGGTGTGTGATTCGATTTTACCCTCACGTGTGGTTACACGCTCATATCCGTATGGGGCAATCGAACCAATGAAATTGCCGTGCTTTATGGATTCAATACGGCCGGAGTTCATTATCCTCTTGGAGTATTCCAGATAGTCATTGCCTCTGGAAAGCTCCATTTCGAAAAACTTGCGGTCATACTCCTGTGCAAGGTTGAAAGTGAAGCGCGGAGTTATAACGAGAGTGTCGGAATAGCGGAAGGCATTGATAATCCTTCCGCAGTCCACAAGGTCCCCTCTGGTAAGTCTCTGAGGATCTGCCACCAGAACCCCCTTGACGCTGTTAAGCTCCATAAGGCGTAACACCTGTTGTACCATTGGTCTGTCATCAATTGTTTCGCCGGAAACAACCTCGCGGTATATGAATTCCTCCGGTATACGGTGTCCGAGTTCGCGTTCGGCATAGTCCTGGAGCATGGATTCATGCTTTTTGAGAACCTCCTCAACGGTCATGTCACTGTCAGCGCGTGATTTGCGCAGATAAATCAAATAAATGTCCATAAAATCATCACCTCTTGTCACTTGGCCTGAAGTTTATTTATAAGAGCTTCCTGCAATATCTGAGAAAAATTTACACCAAGGGCTGTAGCCTCCTCATTAAGCCATTCAGGAATACTAAGAGTTTTTTTAATCGCGCGGGAATTGTGCTTGCGGTTATATGCAGCTTTGTCATATTCCACTATAAGCAATACTGAAGTATCGTCTAGTGTAATGTCAGCAGGTGCTGAAGGATGTGGAAGTGAGCGTTTTTCCTTTTCCATATCTTCAATACACAATCCAAGAGCATCCACGGCCATTTCATAGCCCTGCTCCATATTATCGCCCTGGGTAAGACATTCCGGGAAATCCGGAAACGTAATCCAGAAACCGCCTTCTTCTGCTGAATGGAAAATTGCCGGGTAAAATAATTTGTTCATAAAATCCTCCTTGTGGGGAAGTGGCATTGAGCTGCGTTCTCCTTCCCTTGTTATGTATATATTGTAACACGTAATAGCACGTATGCCAATACAAGATACATAATTTTACGTGTAGTATTATCTCTGAAACATATTGTAATATGATAGATTATTTTGGAGGATTACATCGAGAACAAGGGTCGTAACCATTTCGCTTAGCTTTTTTTAATGAAATTGATATTTTACTTTTTGACAGATATTGACAAGAACTACGGTGATATTTTTCACCCGTACTCGTGACATAAACGGTCACATATTCATCGTCATCATCATAGTCGTCATCATAACTATCTAAATCATAGTTGTAATATTCAGAACGAGAATTTTCTTTGTTAGAAATAATTGAAAAAGGAATAACAATTAAAATAATCAGAAGGGGGCGCGGACGTTTTCTTGGACTAAATAGCTATTCCTAGACTACGTCTATACTCAAGTGGACTCATTCCACCTAGTGACATTTTGATACGTTCTTCGTTGTACCAGTGCATATATTCATCTAGTTCTTCGATGAAAGAATCAATTGTAATACGATTCCAATTTCGATTGTAGAACATTTCGTTTTTTAACCGGCCAAAGAATCCTTCACAAGCAGAATTGTCTGGAGAACATCCTTTTTTGGACATAGAACGAGTAAGCTCTGCGGTATCCATAATTCGAATCCAGTCAGGCCATCGGTAATGGCAACCTCGATCTGAATGAACCAAAGGATGATCTGATATATTTAAGGTACGAATTGCATCCTCAAGCATAGTGTTAACTAGTTCTGCATTTGGTAATGTACCTATAGTCCAAGAAACAGCCATGCCATCAAAGCAGTCTATTATCGGTGACAGGTACACTTTCCCTGCTGGAATATGAAACTCAGTGATATCTGTGAGCCATTTCTGATTCGGTTGAGTCGCAGAGAAATCACGATTAATTACATTATCTACTTCTGGACTTATTTCACCTTTATATGAATTATACTTGCGTTTTTTCGTGGTTTTAACAATTAATTGTTCATCATGCATTATTCGTCGAACAACTTTCTCAGAGATTGTAATACCATTCTTTTTCAATAAACAGTGGATTCGACGATAACCATATCTCTCTTTATTAGTAACAAAGAGTTCTTTTATCTTATCGCGGAGTCCTTTGTATTTGTCCTCACGCTTTATACATTGAACTTGGTAGCAATAACTACTTTTAGATAGGCGTAGCACTGGCAAAAGCTCATTTAACTTATATTTACTACGTAGGGCATCAATCAAGAATACTTTTTCTCGATTGGTTAGTTTATCAAGACTGATGCCCTTCTCTTTTTTTAGAATGTCGCCTGCCTTTTCAAGCACATCTCGTTCTAATTGAAGTTTATATACATCGTGTTCAAGGCGTTTAACCTTAGCTTCCAGTTCGGCCTTTTCACGCAAAAGTTGTTCTGTCGTTTTATCTTCAGTAGAAGAATTTGGCATTTTTAATGTTCTCCCTTCACCAAGCAGTTCCCTGCGCCATACGGAGACAGCTGATGGAGTAACACCATATATATCGGCTATCTGTGTGATTTTTAGATTTCCTTTACAGGATTCCATTACTGCTTGTATTTTCTCTTCTTGAGAACATCTTACAGGTGTCTTAAATGATTTGCAACGCCTTTCTCCTTCTTCTGGATATAATTCTTTAACCCATTGAATCAAGAGTGGGCGACTGGGATATCCTAATGCTTTGACAGTTTTCAATGCATTACGTTCATGACTGAAGTAATAATCAACAGCATCACGTTTCTCTTTATCAGAGTATTTGCTAACTTTTTTTCTTCCTTGATGAAGATCATTAGACTCCGAATATTCTCTATACCAATGCTTGAGATTTGAAGCATCGGGGTAACCTAATTTGCTAACTGTGTATGCTGCATTATATCCACAGTTGATATAAAACTTTACAGCACGGATGCGGTCTTCGTAAGAATACATATGAACCTCCTAACTCTTAGTTGGTCCAAGATTTTGTCCGCATCTCCGAATTATAACACCAAAAGTCGACAGACAAAATTCAAGAATTTTATCACCAACGTCTGCTATGGAAATTTTGCGCTTAGATTTATTTTTCTGCCTGCGTGCTTCACGCTTTTTAGCTATTTTTTCACGGAACCGCACAAAATCATATTTAATAGACTGCATAACGGTCATGCCTTCGTAAATAGCATATTTATCGTCGCTCTTTTTTTCATCAATTTTCATAAATAACTCCCATTATGTTATTATTATGAAATTTAAAATTCCATTATGTTTATAATAACATAACATAAAAACTTATCAAGAAAAAAGTGTTGATATAGCTATCTTATAATAAAACGGAAAGAAAAAACAGACTTTTTTGTCGACACAGATAGAGTTATAATGACATGCAAAAAGGGGGCTTACATATGGAAGAGATAAAAAAACAAATTAGGGACATAATTGACCAGACAAATAACATGTATATTCTGATGCTGACTCTTGACATGCTAAAGAATGTAAAAAAGTGACCGGTTCATCCGGCCACTTTTTTATTGCTCATCACCCAGAATGTTCTTGGCAAGCCTCTCAAGGACTTCCCAATCATCCAGATCAAGTTTTGAAAGAGCTCCAACAACTCTCTTACGGAAAGACTCATCCTCATCAGACATAACCTCATTTGCAAAAGCCTGTATCTCCTGGTTCCTTGTCTGGGAACCAAACGGCTCGCCATCTCCGGTCCGGAGCCATTCCTCGCGGACACCAAACTCACGGCAGATAGACTTTGTCATCTGCTCCGTAAGGCTTCGATTCCCACTCTCTATATTAGAAATGGCAGTTTTCCCAACTCCGACACGTTCACCAAATTTGTCCATTGTCAGTCCGAGAGTCTTCCGGATTTCTTTCACACGTTCGTTTTGAGTCATTATCACACCTCCTCACCAATGAATATATCACTACGGCAAACAAAAATCAAGAAAAAAGTTCACAAAGAAAACAAAAACTATTGACAAATATATCTGCGTGGACTATTATGTTCACATAGACAACAAACAACGAGCACAAAACAAAGGAGGAAAACAAGATGAGTGAAAGAGAAAAAGAGATGCTTCAGACATTCGCAGAAGCGTTTAAGAAAATGGACGATTTTGAAAAAGGGCGTTTTCTTGGACGCGCCGAGGGTATGGCAGACGCGAAAGAGAAGAACCAGAAAGCGGCATCATAAAAACCTGAAAACGTCTGTCATCCTATAAATAGGACGACAAGAGAGAAAGGAAGCGTAAAAATTATGGCAGATATAAAACGAGAGCAGACAACAATCCGCCTCCCGGCTGAAGTAAAAGAGGAACTGCAGAGGGAGGCAGACAAAGAAGGGCTGGCATATAACCAGCTTATACTGATTATATTGAAGGAATGGCTCAGTCATCAAAAGTAATAGTGCCGTGCTCCTTCTCCCACGCTGCGATGTGTTTCAGGATGAGCTGCTCAATCTCCTTGTTGGCGGAGCGGCCGTTGTATGCGGCAATGTACTTAAGTTTGTCCATAGTTGCTGGCGGAATGCGGAGAGCATAGTGGGGATTCTTGTGTGGTGCATTTGGCATGGTAAAAAACTCCTTTCTGTTGTCACTTTGACTACATAATAACAAATTATTAATGCTTGAAAAAGATATTGACAACATAATGACAACCACCTATAATAAGTGGCAACAGGTGGACGTCCACCAGAGAAAGGAGAATACCATGGACGAGAGAGTAAGAAGCGGGTTGCGAATACCAATGGATATGAACACGGAGCTGATTCTGCGGGCGAAAGCTGACGGAATACCGAAAAATGCACTGATATTACAGATATTGAAAAAATGGCTGGAGAAAAAGAAAGAACAGGAGAATATCTGAAATCTCTGGTCAAATGGTACAGGCGGTAATTCATAAGATTGTAAAAAAGAAAGAGGTGACACACATGGCGGAAGAAATCAGAGAAGAAATTAAATACGGGGTAACGACCATTGTTGAGGAAAACGGCCGTAAATACAAGGTCACTTCCTACAAGTCAAATTCCGGAAACGGAACCGCTACGGTGTACGTGCCGGTCAGGACACCGGAGGAAGAGGCAAAGTGGTACGAGGACCTGAAAAAGGCCACAGCCGAGTTCATGAAAGCCGTCTTTGCGGCACGTGAAAAGGCAGCGAAACAGAAGGCAGAACACGAAACATGTTAGGAGATTCAGATGATACAGATAAATGAAGAATACATATTGAAGCCCCACCAGAATTTCGGGTGGGAAGCCCTCCGGGATACCCGGGAGACGGACGGGGAGGGAAAAACGGTATATGAGAGACTGGGGAACTTTACAAGTATTCCGAGCGCCGTAATCGCGGTATACCACAATATGACAGCCCGCTCTGTGCAGGATGTGACGCTTAAAGAGGCTGTAAATCAGATGCAGGGCCTTGAGGAAGATTTAATACAGCATGCGTGGAGATTTGTCGTGGAGCATGGGCATGGCGCGCCGGTGGCGGGCGGAATGAACCCCGGCGCGTAAATACCTCCTCATAAAAATACGTGCCGCAGTGACATTTTCTGCGGCACCATAACTGCCGGTGGTAACGGTTTACACTGAGGAAGCCCATTGCCTCAGGGAGGCGGTTCAACCCCGTCCCGGCGGAATCTTGCAAGAAATAATAAAAGAAAGGAAAGGTGGACATGAATTTATTCAGGCTGAGGAAGAACAGCCCGGCCACGGTGATAATGAGCTTTGCCGTGGGGGCCGTGATAGCAGTCCCGATATGCATGCAGGCAGCAGCCGCATGGCAGCACAGGCCGGATGTGCAGGTATGCACAAGCGGAGAAAACGTGTATGAAAGCGAAGAAAATGTTTGCGAAAGCGGAGAAAATATTTGCGAACGCAAAACGGAAGCCTTCACGGAGAGCGCCCCAAATTCATATTACGGGTTTGTGCCGCTGTCAGAGGATGAGCAGACCGTAATATACACCCTGTGCGAGGAATACGAGATAGCGTATGACCTTATGCTCGCAGTGGCGAGGACGGAATCCGGATTCAGAATGGATGCAGTCGGCGTATCCGGGGACAAGGGAATGTTCCAGATAAACGAATTCTGGGCGGACAAGCCTGAGGCGGCCGACCTTCCGGAATGGAGGACGGACCTTGCGGACAACACGGAGCTTGCCCTCCGTATAATGTCGGAGTGTCTGGCCACGACAGGGGGCGACCTTGATGGAGCCCTGAACTGTTATAACAGCGGCAGACCTGACGAGGTATGGTACCCTGACGGGACAAGCTACCGGACAAGGGTTTTTGAAAATTATGAATGGATTATGAAGGAGGCACAGAAATGGACGTTAACGAATTAAGGGAAAGGCTGATCGGGATTCCGGGAATGGCGAACAGGCTGTCAGTGAAAATATCCGAAGCCCTGGGTAAACTTGGGGCTGTCAAGGTTGAAACGGCAGCGGTGGTTCTCGAGGATTATGTGAAGGCACTGAAGGAGGACGACATATTCCGGCCGGAAGTATACCGCATTGCAAGGCTCACAATATCCAGTCGTGCATGTACGTATCATCCGGACAGGTACGACGAGCTGGTCGAGGACAGCAAAAAAGCCTCACTTAGAAGCATTTCTGCAGAAAACGAGATGCGGAGAATTTTTGACGCGGCAGATGCAGAACGTGCAAGAAAAAATGCCGGGGAATAATCCCCGGCACAGATTGGCAATGCCAACTTAAAAACCATATGTTAAGTATACCATTGCCGGACAGAAATGTCAATAAAATAAAGGGTTTCGGGCCCTTTTAATAACAATCTTAAATATATTAAACTTAGGAGCATTTCTAATGGCATACAGGATGTACATATGGGATTTCGCTGATTCAGCGGAATATGAGATAAAGCATAAAGGAAAATACGGGGCAGCGGGTGAGAAACGTGCCCCGAAATGCCGTCCCACACCGGAGCAGGTGGAGAAGCAGAACAGGCTTCTCAGGATAAACAGGGTAAGGAGGCTCATCAAGGCGAACTTTAAGCCCGGTGACCTCTGGATAACGCTTAAATATCCGAAGGGTGCCCGTCCCGGTGCGGACAGTGTGAAAAGTGAGATGAAGAAATTCATCGCCCGTCTGAGGCGTGCATACAAAAAGAACGGGGAGGAACTGAGGTATATATACCGCGTGGAGCTTGGAAAGCGCGGCGGTGTGCATATCCACATGATTCTGAACCGTTCGGATGCGCGGCCGGACACGGACAGGCTTGTACAAGAGCAGTGGAGGGCAGGACGTATAAACTGTGCGTCCCTCTATGAACAGGGCGGTTATGAGAGCCTTGCGGAATACCTGGTGAAGGAACTGCCTTCGGAGATGAAGGGACAGCTTTCGCTCATTCCCGAGGAGGACAGGCATACTTTCAGGACGTATGTCCCGTCACGTAACCTCATAAAGCCACGTCCTGAGTGCAGGGAATACAAGAGAAGAACCCTGCGGAAGCTGTTCGAGGAAGGGCCGAAAGCCCGGAAGGGATATTACATAGACAAAGACAGCATCACATACGGAGTTAATCCGTATACCGGAATGTCATATTACAGGTATACGGAGGTGCGTATCAGGAGCACACGGGAGGCGGCAGACGATGGATAAGGTCAACATTTACATAAAAACAGACTTTAAAGGCGTGAGGGCCTCGGACGGGCATTACGGGTTTGTTCTTGAGACGGATACGGCAGCGGGACCATACACGCGTGAGGAGTTCGGGATAATTCCAAAAGCAACGGTCAACCGCGCCGAGGCGAAGGCACTTCTTATGGCACTGAAAAAGCTGAAAAAGACGTGCGAGCTCACGATATATACGGATTCGGAATATGTCGTGGCCGGCACGAGATGGTATGAGGGCTGGAAGCGGAACGGGTGGCTGACCGCCAACGGCGGGAACGTGGCGAACCGTGACGTGTGGGAGGAGCTGATGCCGGTTCTTGCCATGCATACATACAGGTTTGAGGTCAGACAGCACCACAAATACGCCTCATGGCTCAGTTCAGAGCTTGAGAGAGCGGGAAAACGCGATAAACACTGAATGAAAACGGATTTTGAAGGAGGATACGATATGTTTGATAAATTCGGAGAATTTGACTCCGCTGAGGAGATTAACCGTGCGGCAGCGGCACAGCTTGCCGAGGGTGACACAGAGGCGGTAATGGCAATAGCCCTTGAGAACGGGCTTGATAAGGATGATGCAAAGGATTACATTGACGGGATTGTCAAGGAGCTTACCACACCGTTTATGGCGGCATGTGGGAAGTTAAACGTCGAGGAAAAGGAACTGGAGCCGTATGAAATTATGGCGGACTGGGTTACATATATCAGGCTCACATGTGAGGATAACCCCGATATGGCAGCGGCCGTAAGGAAAAAGGGAAAGTCCCTCAAGGACTGCCTATCCAGACTGCTCATATGGAGCATGAATAACGCGAAGCCGGTTCCGGATGACGTCCTGAAGACCTGCAAAATAAATTACAAGGTAACGCTCGGGATTCCGGGAATGGCAAAGGCAAAGAAACTGATAACTGAATATTACATGGAGGGCTGACAATGATTGCTTTTAAAGGATTTAACAGCCGGCTTTCCGCCACTATGGGCAAAGGGACTTATCAGTTTGAAATCGGCCGCACGGAAAGGACGGGAGCGTCGAAAACAGCGAGGAACGGTTTCCATTGCTGTGAGAACCCGTTTGAATGCATGGCCTATTATCCGATAGGCAGCAGCCGTTACTGTATGGTCGAGGCAGGCGGCAGCATAGACGAGGCGGAAGATGCGAAGATTTCGTGTACTGAGCTGACACCGGTTAAGGAGCTCAGCCTGAAGGAGCTGGCGGGGTACGGTATGGTATACATGATTGAGCATCCGAAGCAGAAATGGCAGCAGCGCCACACGAAGTGTGTGGTGTGCGATGACAAAGCGGATACAAATGATGACGGTATTGCAATAGCGCGCGGACCGTACCCGAAAGTGCGTGGCCGAAACGGGAGCATACTCGGGATGATCCTTGAGCCAAAGCCCGGCCGTATAAAGGCGGCGAGGCTTGTGGTGGTCGGCAGTCCGGGCATAAAGCCGGGCGTCTGGTACACACTGACGGGTTCGGGCTCGGTAAAGGAGGCGGACGGACAATGAGAAAAAAGCTGATTGAGGGCATTGCGCCCAAAAAGACGAAGAAAAAGGGACAAGTCGTGACGGCACAGGAACTACCGGACACTCTTATAGTCAATTGCTTCAGCAACGGGAAATTTATCGGCCGTCAGTGCTTTGACAGGGAGACCGGACGTTATATGCAGTATGACGCGGCAACAGGCACATGGAACAGCAGGATGATGTACCGGCTGTACTCTGACTCGGATTACTGGAACGCGTACTGGGTACATGAGAAAATCCACATGGCCACGCCGGAGGATGCCGGAATCATAGACAGGGTGCTCAGACCGGAGAAATACCTGATGAAAAGCTCATCCGGGGAAAATACAAGAATCATACTGGAGGCTGAAAGACATTACAGATGGGAAATGGCCGAGAGGGCATATAACAGCAAGGCTGAAAGGATAAAATCCCTGTCAGAAGCCGTTCCAAAGCTGATACCCGGTTTTACGGAATGGGCTGACTCAGTAATGTTTCCGGACACAGGATATTTATTTTATGACAAGGCTAATGACGGGTACTGGTGCGGTAACTGTGAAAGCAGATTCGGCAGCAGCGCCCTTGGCAGGGTAAAGGACGGCATGACGGCTGTATGCCCTGTGTGCGGCAGGAGTGCAACAGTGGCCAGACGGAAGAAATCCGATACAAGGACCGCAAGGGTAATGGTGCTCCAGAAAGTGAATGACGATTACAGCGTTGCCCGTCACCTGAAAATCGAGAAATATCAGGCTTACGGCAGCAGGATTATAATTCGTGAGGACCAGGTAAGGGTATTCCTTCCGAGAAAGCCTAAATTAAAGACAAAAATATTATACGCACAGTACGACAATGATGACTGGTGGACGGGCAATCCGAAGAACCGGAGGATGTTACGGTGTTACCTGTATCCGTCCGGTGTGGCGGAAGCACTTGCAGGGACACCATACGAACCGTGGGGAAGGGTATTTCCTGCAATGGCAGCGGATGGGTATGTGACTGATTACAACACCCTTATGAGGTTCACTTATGAGACAGCAGACATGGCGGAGCTTCTGTATAAGGGCAGGTTTTACAGGCTGCTAGATGAAACGGCAAGGCATCTGAGCATAATAGGGTCTGCTTACGGAGGACCGCTGAAACTGGGAGCCGGAAGTCCTGAGGAGGCATTCGGGATAAAAGACCGGCAGAAAATCAATTTTATACGGGATAATGACGGCGGCGAGGACATGCTCGGCTGGATACAGGCCATTGACCGTGCCGGGGGAAAGATTGACCGTGATGCCATAGCAGGACTGGCATCCGCCGGAATCCGTCCGGGCAGGGTAAAGGCAATGGGAATCCTTGCGGAAATGTCCGCGACACAGGTATGGAATTATATCAGCCGTCAGCACCGTGAAAGCTATCCGGACAGGACACTGTCCGAGGTACTTGAGCAGTGGGGTGATTATCTGGATATGTGCCGGAAAGAGGGTAAGGCCATGACGGATGAAATGGTATACCGCCCGCGGGAGCTTAGAAGGCGACATGATGAGATTGTGGAGCAGATTCAGCAGAGGAAAATCATTGACAGCCTTAGAAATAACCGGTACAGCCTCGAAAAAGAGGCTGCGGGCATGCGTAAGCGTTTTCCGGAGGCAGAGGGCATTCTTGATGAAATCCGTGAGCGCTATGAGTACGAAGACGACACATACAGGATTACCGTGCCGCATACGCTCATGGAAATCATGCTGGAGGGAAATGCCCTTCACCACTGTGTGGCGAGCACCGACAGGTATTTTGAAAGGATTGAGAACCGCGAGACGTACATATTTTTCCTGAGAAAAAAGAGCGAACCGGACATACCGTACTATACCGTGGAGGCGGAACCGGGAATGGCAATCAGACAGCACCGGAGCTATATGGACGAGGAACCGAATATTGACCAGATAAGGCCTTTTCTGAAGGAATGGCAGCAGGCGGTCAGAAAACGGCTCACAGACAAGGACAGGGAGTACGGCCGGCTCTCGGAGGTTATGCGGGATGAGAACATCCGGGAACTCAGGAAAGCAAATAATACCAGAGTCCTCATGGGACTCATGGAGGATTTTATGGAGGCAATATGACAGAGATTATACAGTATCAGGATTATGCGGATTATAAGAAAGCCCTTGACGCGGAGCTTCAGAAGTCCGCAGAAAGCTTCGTGAGGATAGGCTATCTCCTGAAGGTGGCAAGGGATACGGACATATTAAGGACATCAGGATATGCCAACGTAAATGACTTCGCAATGGCGGAGTACGGCATTGACAAAACCCTTGTCTCCAGATGGATAAACATCAATGACCGGTTCGCGGAGGAAGGCTATTCTGACCGCCTCCGCGCAGAGTACAGGGGACTGGGATATTCAAAACTGGCAATTATGCTGAACATCCCGGAATCACTGAATGAGGAGATTACCCCGGCGTATACGAAGAGCGACATACAGGCCATTAAGGACGAAGTGGCAGCAGAGCAGGCTGAAAGCCCGCTTGAGACTTATCTTGAGGGTGAAAACCCGGTACAGGAGCAGATGGATGACCTTGGCAGGGTAATTCACCAGATTCTGCATGACGAGCCTGATATATATAGCGGGCTGTGCGGGGGAGGCGTGAACCTGCGGGAGCTGTTTGCGCCGGCGGGTGACGGCATGCACAGCGTCCGCATCCAGGGAGTGGGGCGTATGATGCTCACCATACGTGAGAATTCCGACACCGTGGCAGTGCTGCATGTGCGCTCCGGTGAAAAGAAAACATATACGTGGGATGAGGTCGCCGGCTGCGTGAGTAGTCTGGTCATCCCGGGCGAAAGCCCACGTGAGGGCTGGGAACGTCTCTACGGCGAAAAATGGCCGGAGCCTGAAAAAACAGAGGAAGTTGCACCGGTGCAACAGCCGGTAAAGGCCGAGAAACCCAAGAAACCGAAGAAAACGGAGCCGCGGAAGACCGAGAGGGTTAGAAAAGCAGTCCCGAAACCGGCAAAAGTGCCGGAAACACTGAATGAAGACCATGCTGAGGACGTGCCCGAGGCAGCGGAACCGGAGGAGGCAGAGACCATGGAACCGAAGACAGCGGAAGCCATGGATTCGAAGACTGCGAAAAAATCGGTGTGTGAGTGCCTTATTGCTGCAAAGGTTGCAGTCCAGGTGGATGACTTTGAGGAAGCCCGCGAAGTTCTGGTGAAGGCTCTGAAAATTATAGACGGACTCATGGAGGAATGATTATGGCCAGATATACAAAAAAACTGGAATTTTCGCCGCGGCAGCGGGCGGCAATAAAGGAAAGGGACGGTGGCTGCATATTCTGTAAAATCGGTTACCGGATGGAGGGCGCCCTGCCCTTTGACCTTGAGATTATGAGCATTATGCACTATGTGCCGCGTTCGGGACTTGGTCTCGGAATTGAAGAGAACGGCGCTGTGGGATGTCAGTATCACCATAATATGTTGGATAACGGCAGCGGCGGCCACAGGAAGGAAATGCTCGGGATTTTTGAAAACTATCTCAGGGGCATATATCCGGACTGGGACGTGAGCAGACTCAGATATGACAAGTGGAGGAAGGAATGATGAACGATGTGCCGAAGGGAATACTCAGGGAGCTGGAGAGAAGAAAATACTGGATAAAAAAGGCGCGAAAGTACCTGGAAGAAAACGGGATTGACGCGGAAGTGCGTGATGACAGAATCTCGGTGGACAAAAACAGCGTGAAAATTGAGCTTGTCCCGTTATCACTAAAAAAGCAGGCTTCGGAAATTCAGAAGCTTCAAAAACTTGATAACTGGGTAGAAGGTAACATAATCGGGTATGCCGGAGGGAAGGTCATATGCTCGCAGCTGGTTCTTCCGAGAAAAAAATACGGCAGCAGGAAGGAGGAATGAAAATGCTTACATGGACAGATAGTGATGGGAGCTGGGGAGTCCAAGGCGTGGACCTTACAAAGGTCGACCGTACGCTTTATGGAGCACTCTGCAAGCTCCATGATTATGAGAAAACGGGACTTGAACCCGGACAGGTAGAACAGATGGATGTCCTGTACCTCGAGAAATGCGAAGAGGTCAACAGGATGAAAAAACAGCTTGAAGGTAAAGCGCCATAGTGGCGGTTACCGGCCGGCAACGGCTGACTAATATATCACACAGCATGAGACAGAGCACAAGGGGAGGCATAACCTCCCCGGGAAGGAGAAAGAATGTTAATTGACGAGGTAAGGAGCGAGGAGGCAGCGGGCGCCAAAATGGTGGTCAAGGACGGCGTGTGCAGGTTTTGCGGACAGCTTCTGACAATCAGATGCCCGGAGGACTGGACGCACGCTGAGCATGATGAGCTTGCAACGCAGGCATGCAGATGCAATGACGCTCTGATATACACCAACAGGCAGAGAAAACTTGAGGTACTTGACAGGACAATGACAGAGCTTTTTGGAAGCGAAAGCGAAAGGAAGCTTGCGGAGGACACGGTATCATCGATACATGACACCGCCATGCTGGTAATCAGCGGGAAAATTGTCAAGTCAACGGTTGAGCTGAGTGCGGAAAACGAGGATGAGCAGGGCGAGAAAGTAAAGATTTACATGAAAAAGGATATGCTCCACATAGACATTGAGAAGAAGACGCACAGCGGGGCAATGGTTTAAGCCCAGGGAGAAGGTTTGCATGGCAGAGGATTTTATGAGTTCGGACGTGAAGTGTCCATTTTACCGGCGGAGCAGTAATAACAGCATATCGTGCGAGAATATCGTGGACGGGGCAGCAGGGACGGTGTCCACATTCATGAATCGCAGTCTCCGCAACAGGTTCATGCGGAAATACTGTTGCGATGAGTACAGGAGATGCACTATCTGCCAGACCTGTGAGAAAAAATATAAATAATAATATAACAAAACAGCCGCCATTGTGACGGCTGTATTATTTTACTCCCATCATTTATTCTTCTAGACAGTTGAAATTGCGGCATGGTTAGAAAAAACAGGATGATTTTGTTAAAAAAACATTAAAGGGGGTGCATTGTATGGCAAAAGGCTATAACTGGCCGCAGATCGAAACTGAATACGTGTCGACGAAGATTTCAATGAAGCAGATTTCCGAAAAATACAGCATCCCGGTGGGCACCGTTCAGGGGTATGCGAGGAAAAATAAATGGAGCACCAAACGTAAGGACTTTAATCAAAAAGTGGTGGAAAAAGCAATCGAAAATGCCGAGGACAGCCACATTGACAGAATCTCTACTATCTTACGCGTGAGCGACAAAATGTTGAAAACGGTGGAAAAAGCAATCGACGATCCGCAGCTATTTTACAAAATCGTTACCCAGGATAAGAAAACCGGAGCAATCAGGACTAAGACGACCAAGGTTTTCAATACCAAAAAATTCAGGGAACTTAGCGGAGCTCTGAATGACATCATGAGCCTCTGCACGTCTAAGGAAGATGACGGCAGCGGTCTCGTAGTTGAATTTGATGACAGGGATGATGATATGCGATGAAGACAGTGAAAATCAGAATGGGCAGCCCCAGTCCTAAACAAAAGCAGTTCCTGAAGTCCACGACACGGTTCGTAGCCTTCGGCGGAGCAAGGGGAGGCGGCAAAAGCTGGGTGGTAAGATATAAGGCGGTCGGGATGGCGTGCAGGTATGCCGGAATAAAAATCCTGATTGTAAGGCGTACGTATCCGGAATTACTCAATAACCACATCAACCCGCTTAAAAGCTGTATTCCGCGTGAACTGGCCGCTTATAACGTGCAGGAAAAAATATTCCGGTTCGTAAACGGGAGTACGATTAGCTTCGGATACTGCAATCACGAGAGCGACCTGCAGAGATACCAGGGCGCCGAGTATGACATCATATTTCTTGACGAGGCCACACAGCTTACGGAGAAGATGTTCAAGGACATCTCCGTATGCTGCCGAGGCGTAAATGGATTTCCCAAAAGGGTATACTGCACATGCAATCCGGGCGGCCGCGGTCATGGATGGGTAAAGAGACTTTTCGTTGAGCGCAGGTTTCTGGATAATGAAAATCCCGTGGATTACAGCTTCATCCAATCGCTTGTATATGACAATGAGATTCTTCTGGAAAAGGATCCGGATTATCTGAAAACGCTTGAAGCCCTTCCGGCGGCACAGCGCCGCGCATGGCTGGAAGGGGACTGGAACATATTCGAGGGACAGGTATTCGAGGAGTTCCGGGATAATCCTGAACATTACCTCGACCGCCGGCTGACGCACGTGATAGAGCCGTTCGATATCCCGGCACACTGGAATATATACAGGTCATACGACTTCGGATATTCAAAACCGTTCTCAATGGCATGGTGGGCAGTGGACACTGACGGTGTCCTGTACAGAATTTTGGAGTGTTACGGCTGCCCTGACCAGGATAAGGAACCAAATACCGGCGTAAAGTGGACACCGCAGCAGCAGTTTGAAAAATTCCGTGAGATTGAGAGACAGCATCCATACCTCCGGAACCGTAACATACAGGGTGTCGCGGATCCGGCCATATGGAAGTCGGAAAGCGGTGAAAGCGTGGCCGAAACTGCAGCAAGGAAAGGAATATACTTTGCAAAAGGCGACAATTCGAGAATTTCGGGGCTGATGCAGATGCATTACAGGCTCCAGTTCGACGAAAACGGGTACCCGATGATGTATATCTTCAAAAACTGCAGGGCATTCATAAGAACGCTGCCGCTCCTGTGTTACTCTGAAACAACGCCGGAGGACATTGATACCGACCAGGAAGACCATGTATATGATGAGTCACGGTATATGTGCATGACAAGACCGATAAAGGCGAGAAAGCCTGTTAAAATTGAACAATTAAAGGATGATCCGCTTAACCAGCGGACAGAAGGAGGATATTATGGCTGATAACAGACAGATGAGCAATGAAAGTCAGAAAGCAGATGAAGGTGGGGAAACAGTTCTTATCCAGAAAAAAATCGGTGAAAAGGAACTGCTCAGTGCAAATGCCACGCTTGAGAGGTATAAGGACGGCAAGAAGAATCTGGATAGCCGCATAATCTCAAATGAGCAGTGGTGGAAACTCAAACAATGGGAGGAAATCAGGGACAATTCCCCGAAGCAGTCAAGTGAGCCGTCATCCGGATGGCTCTTTAACTGCATAATCAGCAAGCACGCGGATTATGACGAGGCATATCCGACATTTAACTGTCTGCCGAGGGAAGAGGGTGACCGCGAGGAGGCTGAGAAACTTTCAAGCATTATCCCGGTGGTCCTTGAGCAGAACAGATTCCGCGATACATACAGCGACTGTGGGTGGCAGAAACTGAAGTTCGGAACGGCCGTATATGGCATATTCTGGGATAATGAAAAGTATAACGGCCTTGGTGACATCAGCATTGAGAAGGTGGACGCGCTCTCGATATTCTTCGAGCCGGGCGTGACGGATATACAGAAGTCAAGGAATGTGTTCAGAACCCAGCTCGTGGATAATGACATACTTGAGAACAGATATCCGGAGCTCAAGGGAAAACTTGCCGGTAATATGAATACTACCAACAGGTACAGGTATGATGACAACGTGAATACTGATAACAAGTCACTCGCGGTGGACTGGTACTATCATACGTATTCCGGCAAAAGAAAAGTGCTGCAGTATTGCAGATATGTTGGAACCAACGTACTGTTTGCAACGGAAAATGATCCTGATATGGCAGAAACCGGACTGTATGACCATGGAATGTATCCGTTTGTCGTCGACCCGCTTTTCCCGGTGGAGGGGAGTCCGTTCGGATTTGGATATATTGACGTCGGGAAAAGCCCGGAGCTGTTTATCGACAGACTCGGCTCGGCTATTCTGGACAATGCGCAGTTTGCCGCACGTCCTAGGTATTTTTCGACCGGTGACACGGTTAATGAACGAGAGTTCGCGGATCCGTCGAAAATGTTTGTGCGGATAGAAGGCTCACTTGGAGAAGAGTCAATCAAGAAAATTGAGGCACCTGAGCTGCCATCAGTCGTAGTGCAGATAAGGAATAACCTGATTGAGGAGCTGAAGGAAACAACGGGTAACAGGGATGTGGCCAACGGCGGCTCCGTAAGCGGTGTCACGGCCGCATCCGCAATCGCGGCAATGCAGGAGCAGTCCGGGAAAACATCAAGGGATTCCACGCGTAATTCATACAGGGCATATGAGAAGATTATCAACATTGTGATAGAACTCATACGCCAGTTTTACGACGTTCCAAGGCAGTTCAGGATACTGGGTGAGCACGGGCGTGAGGAATTCGTGTCATACTCAAATGCCGGGATTAAGCCGCAGGAGCAGGGAGAGGCTTTCGGGATTGACATGGGATTCCGCAGTCCGGTGTTTGATCTCGAAGTATCCTCCGAAAAAGCAAATGCTTATACCAAAATATCGCAGAATGAGCTCGCGCTGCAGTTCTATCAGCTGGGATTTTTTAACCCTCAGCTGGCCGATACAGCGCTTATGACGCTTGACATGATGGACTTTGACGGAAAACAGATGCTTATAAATAAAATATCAAGGCAGGCAACGCTGTATAACCAGCTTCAGCAGACACAGCAGCTTGCGCTTGAGCTCGCACGCAGGGTTGACAGTGCGGAGGGCACAAATGTGGCCGAACAGCTCTCACAGGCAATTCTCGGAAGCGCACAGCAGGCTCAGCCGTCACCGGTAAGTGCATCCGTGGACGGAGGGCAGCAGCCGGAGGAAGACAAGAACGTGAGTGACGCGCGTAACAGAGCCCAGGCAGCGTCACAGCCGTCATGATTACGGTGAGGATTACGGGATATGGCATAAGCGCGTCGGGGCATGCAGGAATGGCCCCCAAGGGCAGTGACATTGTGTGCGCAGCGTTTACCATCCTGATGGAGACATTTGCAGAGTGCGTGAAAAGGATGAAGGCCGAGGGTAAGCTGCATGACAGCGTCATAACACTTGGGGAGGGAAGGGCAGAGGTGTCGGCATTCGCTTCACAGGACAGTGTCGATGAGTATGAAAACATTTACCGGACGATAGTCACGGGAATTGAATTACTGGCCGGAATGTATCCTGAGTGTTTTGAAATAAAAAAATATTTATGGCATGGTTAGAAATGGCCATGCACATCTGATATTTTTTAAGCAGGACCGGAACGGCATTTCCGAGAAAACATATAAGGAGACGGAAAATATGGTAAAAAAATACGGACTCCAGTTATTTGCCGAAGGCGGAGAAGGAGCCGCAGAGGCAGCAGGCAGTAACCAGCCCGCCACTGGAATGACAGAAGGCACAGTACAGCAGGACGCTGGAATGGCCGAAGGTAGTAACCAGCCCACCACTGGAATGGAGCAGGCAGCGGGAGAGACCGGTGCCAACACGGAAGGGGAATCTTTTGAGGACCTGATAAAAGGCAAATATGCCAAGGATTATAATGCCAAGGTGTCGGAGGTAGTTAATAAAAGGCTGAAGAACGCCAAAGCGGCCGAGAAGAGCCTTGAGAGAATTCAGGGCGGTCTTATGGCGCTGGGTGAGCATTACGGGCTTAATCCTGAATCCGCTGATTTTTATGACGCACTAAATGCCATGATTATGGATGATGAGAAACTTTACGAGGATGAGGCGCTGGAAAGAGGGCTTGACGTGAAGGAACTCAAACAGATTAAGAAGCTTGAGCGTGATAACAGGATGCTTAGACAAAGGCAGGCCCAGATTGCCGAAGAAACACAGAAACGTGCTTTTTATGACAGCGTAATGCAGCAGGTTCCACAGGTACAGGCAGTATATAACACATTCGACATTGACGCAGAGATGGCCAATCCGCAGTTTTTCAACCTTGTGAAGAACGGGGTGTCACTGCAGAATGCCTATGAGGTACTCCACCACACCGAGATGCAGGCTGCAAGGGATGCGGCAATTGCGGAAAGGGCTTCACAGCAGATTGCACAGTCAATCGCCAATGGAAGCAGGAGACCTAATGAATCCGGCATGAACCAGAATCCGGCATCAGGAGCAATTGATGTGTCGAAGATGTCCGCAGATGATTTCCGAAAAGTAAATGCAAGGGCGGCCAGAGGGGAAAAGATATCCTTCAGGTAGTCGCCTCAATTGGAGGAATGACATGAAAAACACGAGAAAAATCGGATTACAGCTTTTCGCGGGAAATCCGAACACAAACACAACAGGAAGTGCCACATTAAGTGGCGAAATGAAAACATATTATGACACGGAGCTGCTTAAGTTCGCACAGCCGAATCTTATCTACCGCCAGTTCGCGAAGAAACAGCCGCTTCCTAAGGGCAAGGGCAAAACGGTTGAATTCAGAAAGTTCAATTCATATGCACCGGCCACCACGCCGCTTACCGAGGGCGTTACACCGGACGGTCAGTCCATGAAGGTGACTACCCTCAGTGCCACAATCTCACAGTATGGTGACTACACGGCAGTATCGGATGTACTTGAAACAACTGCCATTGATCCGGTTATCAATGAGTGTGTTGAGGCACATTCAGACCAGGCCGCAATGACACTTGACATCGTCTGCCGTAATGAGATTATGGCGGGCAATCAGGTATTCTATGCACCTAAAAAGGACGGAACGGAGGTTGCGTCAAGGGATGACCTTGATGAGACATGCGTTATTACGGCTGACCTCGTATCAGACATTGCAGCTTTTCTCAAAAAGAACAACGCACCGAAAATCGACGGCGATTATATTGCAATCGTGCATCCGTATGTGGCCAATGACCTTTCCAAAGACGCGCTTTGGATTGATGTCAACAAGTACAATAACGGCGGCAAGGCAATATACGAAGGCGAAATCGGAAAGATCAAGGGCGTAAGGTTCGTCGAGACGACCAATGCCAAAATCTGGGAGAACACCACAAAAAAGAAAGTATTCGGAACACTTTTCATCGGCCGCGGCGCGTATGCGGACATTGACCTTGAGGGTGGCAATCTGCAGGTAATCGTTAAGAGCAAGGGCTCAGCCGGTACGGCAGATCCTCTTGACCAGAGAAGCACTGTGGGCTGGAAGGCATCCGCTGTCAGCAAGATAATTCAGGAAGACTACATCGTGAGACTTGAGACATGCGTAAGCAGACTCGGTGATACGGTGAGCGAGAACTAGGAGGTAATCATGCCAGCGAAAAAAACAGAAATTGATGAAGCAGTGCTTAATACTGCGGAAAAAGCAGAAATTGATGAAGCAGTGCTTAATACTGCGGAAAAAGCCGAACCTGTAGAGGAAACGGCAGAACCGGCAAAAGTATCGGTATGGGATGAGAAGGAGACTGTTGTCATCCCTCTCGGCGGCTCAGATGAGGAAAATTTCATCATCGTTTCGGTAAACGGAAAGCGCTTTCAGATACAGAGAGGTATTCCGGTGGAAGTACCAAAGCCTGTCGCAGAGGTTATCAGAAATGCAAATTCCATGCATTACCAGGCGAGAATATACGAGAACAGCAAGGCCGACAAGGCTAACTGACCGGAAGATACAGGGGAGTCCGTTGCGCTCCCCTGCTTTTTATTAAAATTGCACCGGTGCAACAGGAGGGAATAATGACAGTAAAAGAAATAATTGACAGAACGGACGAGATTAAGCCTAACCAGTATTCGACAGAACAGAAAACTGAGTGGCTTTCACGTCTTGACATACAGATATACAACGAAGTCATGAAAACACATGAGGACTGCGACATGGACGGGTTTGAGGGGCATGCCGGTGAAACGGCGGAGCTGCTTGTAGGAAGCCCTTATGATGATATGTACAGATATTACCTGGAATCAATGATAGATTATGCGAATCAGGAGATTGCCAAGTACAACAATTCAAGTGCCATGTTTGACGAAAGATATACGGAATTCTGCAGGAATTATAACAGGACTCACATGCCGGTGCACCCGGTAAATGAAATATTATTCAGGGGGTGACGGCAATGAAACTTCCTAAACTCAGTGTACTGAGCCAGTCAAGGCTGATGACGGACAAATTCCTGGGCTATAATGCAAATCTGAGATGCAGCGACGGAGAATTTTCCGAAATGGAAAACATGACGGGTGCACTTTATCCCGTAATGTCCCCGAGAACGGCAAGGGAAACCTTCTACAGGGGAAGTGGTGTCAATGGTATTACGTCGAAGGAGGCCCTCATATATGTCAAGGGCAGTGATGTGGTAATCGGAAACACGGTAATCCCGCTCGGATTATCAACAATCAGTAAGCCGAAGCAGCTGGTAAGCATGGGAGCATATCTCTGTGTGTTTCCGGACAAAAAATATATAAATACCAAAAACATGACAGATTACGGTGCCATGGAAGCCGAGGCACATACTCACGACGGGAATATAGTAACGCTTACCCTCTGCAACGCCGATTATGAATCATACAATGTGAAAACGGTTGGCAGCAAGGCTCCGTCAGCGCCGTCAAACGGGGAATACTGGCTGGACACGTCGAAGGACAGCGCCGGACTCAAGGTATGGAATGAAACATCCGGAATATGGGTGGGTGTGGCCACGACATATGTGAAGATACAGGGATTGTGGTACAGCGATGAGAATTCCACGGTGCTTAATGAGGTTTTTGCCGAAGGCGATGGAGTGACGGTATCGGGAATAGAGTCCAGTGATGACCTTAACGGCACAATGATAATTCAGGCAGTGGGCAGGGATTACATCGTTGTGACAGGGCTCATCAACAATGCCGTAACACAGAAGACAGCTGTTACAATTGAGAGAAGGGTTCCGCAGATGGATTACGTGTGCGAATCTGAAAACAGGCTGTGGGGCTGTTATTACGGAATGAAGAACGGTGAAACGGTAAATGAGATATATGCAAGCAAACTCGGGGATTTCAGGAACTGGAACTGTTATGAGGGACTGTCGACAGACAGCTATACCGTGAGTGTTGGATCCGACGGACCTTTTACGGGAGCCATAACACACCTCGGATATCCGCTTTTCTTCAAGGAAAGGTGCATCCACAAGATATATGGTTCATACCCGGCACAGTATTCTCTGCAGACTACCGTATGCAGGGGTGTGCAGGAGGGATGTTACCGGAGCCTGCAGATAGTAAATGAGATTCTGTATTACAAAAGCATTTCTGACATATGCGCTTATGACGGCAGCCTTCCCACAACAGTATCCACCGCACTTGGAAGTGAAACGTACCACAATGCGGCAGCGGGGCACATAAGGGGAAGATATTACATAAGCATGCAGGATAGTAATGATAATTATCACATGTTTGTCTATGACACGGAACGTGGAATGTGGCACCGAGAGGACAGTACACATGCGGAAATGTTCGCAGAAAAGGATGGAAGGCTGTATTTTATCAATGCGGCGGGAAGCATTGACATTGTGGATTCGGCATCCTATGAAGGAGTCAGCTGGAGTGCAACGACAGGAATATTCGGATACAGTTATCCGGATAATAAGTATGTGTCGAGATTCAATGTAAGAATGATGCTGTCGGAAGATGCATCGGTGGAAATACTGTGTGAATATGACTCATCCGGTGACTGGATAAGCCAGGGAACAATAAAAGGAAACGGAATAGGAAGCTTTACGGTTCCGGTACGGCCTGTAAGGTGTGATCATATGAGGATAAGATTTGCCGGAACCGGTGAGTGCAAAATTTATTCCATTACGAAGATTCTTGAGGAAGGAAGTGACGTGTAAATGGCAAATATTCAGTTGACGCCGCCTCCGGTATTGTCCGGAAATGCGGAAAAGCAGTTATCGGCGCTTTATTCATATCTGTACCAGATGAGCGAGCAGATTAATGTCGCCGTCAATTCACTGGGTACGGGAATTGAAAAGGCTGAGGAAATTGTATCAAAAGTAATAAAAGAAGGCAGCAGTCCTTCCGGCAGCGGGAAAAAAGATACAAATGATGCGTGGAACGAACTCCGGTCACTTATAAGAAAAAATGCTGACAGTATAAGCACTGCAATTGTCAGCCTTGATGGCCTGAATACGGACCTTGGTAAAACGAATCAGAATGTGGAGAAACTGAATGGAAATGTAAATTCCGCAATTGCCGGTCTGGCCGACCTGAGCACCGGCCTCGATAATACAAATCAGAATATAGAAAAATTGTCCGATGACGTGAATTCGGTTATGAAGGACCTGTTGGATACAAATGAACAGATTCAGGCAACAAAAGACAATCTTGATGAGTCCTCCAAGGCATTATGGGAAGAAACTGCACGAATCATGGGAGTGATGACGGATGGATTTGAGGCAGCATCCGAAGCAACATCAAGGGTGGTTGACGGATATTTAACGGTAGAAGTTGCCGATTCCAAATACGGAACAGCAATAGATGACCTTGCGGTCGTGGTGGAGGAAAATGCCAGGGGATATAATGAACGGTTTGCCGCAGTAAGTGCGCTGAGCGATAAACTCGGGGAACTTGGGAAAAAAATAACCGCATCAGAAGGAAATATATTGCGTGGTGTGGTTGAATATGACGAAAACAATGCTCCTGTAATCGGAATCGCGATTGGACAGGATATAGCGGTAAGCGATGTTGTAACTATAGACGGTGAGGAATATGCAGTTGTCGACAGAACAAAATTTGTGGCCACATATACATCGAAAGCCGTTAAATTCTGGACAGATAATAAACTGGTGGCATATATGGCAAACAACAAGTTGTATATCCTTGAGGCAGAGTTGATCAACAGACTTGTACTCAATAACTTCGAGCAGTGTGTGGTACCGTCTCATGGATTTATTATAAAGTATACGGGGGATTAATATGGCAACTTACAAATCTACATATAACGGTGTGACCATCGCCCTTATAGTGACAGAGTCATCCGTTGATAAAACTGCAAATACATCAACACTGTCCTGGAGGCTTGTCGGATGGCTTGAATCGGGTGCCGCATGGTACTCGATGAGCTATCATGCTATAACTGTAAATATAGCAGGAAGTACAGTGTATTCACTGGCTAAGGAAACAGAAAAAGTCATCAGTATCGGAACCAATACATCCTCGTCAAGCCCTGTGACAATTGCATCAGGTACCAAAAAAGTTACCCATAACAGTGATGGTACAAAGAGCTGCGCATGCTCATATTCAATGGCGTACAGGTGGACCGGCGGCGGCACGTGGAGTGCATCCGGAACACTGGCATTGACGGCAATTCCAATGGAGGCAACATTTACGACTTCGGGCAGTACGACAATGGGTTCCGTAATGAAATTTTCGATTACTAAAAACGGAGCATCAACCGTAAAACTTTATTATAAGATAAATGGTACGGAATATGGCATTGCTACTGTTAGCGGAACCTCATACAGTTGGACGATACCGGCTGATACCATAGGAAAGCTGATTCCGACCCGCACAAGTGTGTCAACGGTGCTTATATGCCGGTCATATAATTCGTCCGGAACGAAAATCGGCTCAGACAAGACCAAAACGGTCACTCTCATAGTACCAAACAAAGTGCCTGCAATAGGCTCAGTAACAGTCAGTCCATATAGTGACAACAGTACGGTAAATGGATGGGGGCTGTATGTAGCAGGATATTCCAGGGCAAAAGTAAAGATAAGTGCGTCAGCATATTATGGAGCTACAATCAGCAAATATGAGGTGTCATATAACGGCTCCGTCAGCAGTACGTCAAACACGCTGTATTCTAAAATCCTGACCGGAAGCAGTGCAACACTCACTATAAAGGTTACTGACAGCAGGGGAAGAACAGCAAGCACCAGATATGATATAAGCACTATATACCGGTATTCAATTCCTGTAATTAAAAATGTGGTTTGCATGAGAACTGACAGCAACGGAAATGCCGCGGATGGCGGAAATTGCATAAAGCTGTCCGCAACATCCGTGTATTCGTCTGTAGGCTCGAAAAATACCGCAAAGATCCAGTATACCGTAAAAACCAAATCCGGGACAACAAAGTTTTCGGGACCGCTCACAAGCGGTTCGGCCATAATCTTAACTGGTGTTGACATTACGACGTCATATACCGTAACGATAAGTATTACGGACAGCCTCGGAAGCAACAGCTACAGTTACAACATCCCGACTGAACATATAGCATTTAATCTGTTTCCGTCAAAAAAAGGCGGAGCATCATTTGGAAAATACTGTGAGAAGGAAGAGACACTTGATATAGGTGACTGGACTTTGATTGCCGGATACGGGCAGTTCGGAAAGAATGTGACAGTCCGAGGAGTAATAGAGATTAATGACGGCACAAGTTACTATGGTTATATAAACAGACACACGATAGGAACAACAAGTACAACCGGATTGGGACAGGTCGTGGTAGGCAATGATATTGCATCAGGTAAGGCAGGAAATGCAAGAGGTAGAATTGTTATATATGGTACAAATACGGGATATACTGCTTTGTACACACGTAACAATGGTACGTCAAATAATACTTTATATTTGCCATCAATAGATGGTGGAGTGCTTCCGGGAATATTGTATGAGGCTGCTTCGGGAAGTAACTCTGCATCAATTGCAAATATAACAGACGGTAGTGTTATTTTAGGTGTAACAAATTCACAAGCGGCATCAACAAAATTTGTTGCAATACTTAGTTCTTCGGGCAATCTAAGATATATATACAAAACGGGTTCGGCTTCACCGACGGTGTCAGGAAGAACAGTATCAATACCTGCCGCAGGTGGTAGTGCGTGGATGGTTGCATTCATCAGATAAAGATAAGGAGATATAAAAATGGCTTTAAAAATTACTTTAACCGATGTAAAAGGTATAACAACAACTTATCACAGAATATCGGGAATACAAATAAATGATGAAATCGTTGTTACCTTAAAATCGTACACGTCCGAAACTTATAGAAACATTGAGAAAGACAATGGAAAAAACATACAGGCAATGAATGTATTAAGTGAACAGTTATCATTGGAAAGTACAAAAGAAAATCCCGATGATGATGTTATATGTGAGATAACCAACAAGATGACACAGCTTGCAACATCGCAGAAAGATTATTCAGTTAACGAGATAACTTGCAAAGTGCCGCTTGACGCGGAGAACGATATAAGTCTTACACTTATATATAATGCGTTGAAAAAGACAGAGCAATTCGCAGATGCAAAAGATTGTTAAAAAGGAGACAGAGACATGGAAAAACCACTTGAGGTAAAAATTGCAGAAACAGAAAGCAGCATTATTCACATAATCAATAACTGCGGGCTCCCGTCCTGCATTGTCCTTCCGATTATGGACAATCTGACCGGTGAGGTAAGGCAGCAGGCAGCAGCTGACAGGAGAAATGCCATAGAGGCATATCAGCAGAGCCTGGAGAATGAAATACCGTCAGAAGAGTTGAAGGACGGGACGGAAGCGAACATGGAATAACATAATGCCGCTGGGTTAGATAGCCCGGCGGTATTTTTTATATAATGTCACTATAAAAAAGAACGGAGGTTAAACATGGCAGCTACAAAGAAGCTTAATAATACACAGATTAAGACATCAAAAACCGGAAATACGTCGACAACGGGCAGTAAGACGAGTTTGTCGGGCGTTTCGTCCGCAACGAACAAAAACCTTGCCAAATACAGCGGGAGTTATCAGCAGTCAGCGGGCGTGAAAACTGCGGCCAATTATCTTGCCAGTGTCAACAAAAACAAGCCGGGTACATTTACTTCACAGTATGGAAAGACGATGAACAGTCTGCTTGATCAGATTAACAACAGGGATAAGTTTACGTATGACATTAATTCGGACATGCTTTACCAGCAGGCCAAGAACCAGTATGCCGCATTGGGAAAGCAGGCCATGCAGGATACCATGGGACAGGCGGCGGCAATGACCGGAGGATATGGCAACAGCTACGCATCCACAGCGGGGAATCAGGCTTACCAGTCATATCTTCAGCAGTTGAATGACAATCTGCCGGAATATTACCAGATGGCCAAAAGTGCGTATGATGATGAGACGAACAACCTTTACAACAAGTACAGCGCGTATTCCGATGCATATAACCAGGATTACAGCCGGTACCGAGATAAGGTGTCGGACTGGCAGAGTGACAGGGACTATGCCTACAATGCGTATAATTCCGAAAAGAATTATGATTACAATGAGTGGAATAACCTGAGAAATTATTATCAGAATATGGCCAATGCCGAAAATGCTGATTACTGGGACAGGACAAACTATGATTATCAGAAATCCCGTGATGCTGTGAGTGACAGCCAGTGGGCGCAGCAGATGGATTATCAGAAATCGAGGGATGCTGTGAGCGACAGTCAGTGGGCACAGCAGATGGAATACCAGAAATCCCGTGATGCTGTGAGCGATAACCAGTGGGCACAGGAATATGCACTCAGTAAATCCGCAAAAACAGCATCTGCATCCAAGAACACCGGGCTGTCAGCCTCTGAAATCAATCTTCTTAAAGAGGCGGGAACACAGAAACAGCTGGCAAGCATGCTCGATGACTTTGTGGAGTCCGGGAAAATTTCAGAAGAAATGGCGGATAAGTATATGGATGCATATGCTTTGTCAAGCACGGCGCAGTCCGTGAAGAAAACCTTGGCGGACACATGGGACGGCATAAAGCAATTTTTGAAAGGATAGGACATACAGATATGGGTACACTTGACAGATACAAAAAAAGGCAGAGTGAGGCAAGACAGGCAGCAGGGGCAGCTTCTGCAGACACGACACAGGACACGCAGGGTTCATCATCCGGCGGAACCCTTGAAAGGTGGCAGAGAAAACAGGCAGAGCAGGACATCAGGAAGTATAACACGGCATACAGCAATTATGTGAAGGATTATAATTCACATTATGGCAGCGGATATGGTGATGAGTACAGGCCGGCGAATGATGAGAAAATGTATGCAGCCGGAATGTACCTCAGGGGTAACAGGCTGCTTGAACAGGGCACAGAGCTTGACAAAAGGCTTAAATCCTACGGATATGACACGGGAAGTACAGTTAACGGCATGAAACTGAACGTGGGACAGATAAGGGACAGCGCCAAGGATGTGTCATACTCCTGGGCAAATGCCTTCAAGGATTCCGATGACTTCCTCCAGTACAAAAACCACAGTAATTACACTCTTGATGATGCTATGGACAGGAGGGCGGCCATTGATGATGAGCTTGGCAAAATTGACCTTAATTCAGGAAACAGCAGCGCGCTCAGAAAATATGACAGCCTTAATAAAGAACGTGAGTGGCTGGAGACAACATACGGCACGAACGCTTTTGAAGACATGGCCGATTATGAAAGGTATAAAAAGTACAGCAACATGTCCGTGGATGATGTCCGCGACAAAATTGCATCCCTGCAGAAAGAATATGATCATAACAAGGATGCCGGGGGACAGGCGGTGCTTAAATCAGACATTGACTGGTTAAACAGCCATTATGCACGCCAGCTCCTTGAGACTGAAGACCTCGGAAAGCTCAAAACGGATGTTGACAATGCAAAATCGGAATGGGATATAGCCAAATCAGCGCCATATCTTTTAAATCAGGATGCTGACATTTACATACACAAGGGCGGTATAAATGCTACGGATGAGGAACGTGAGCAGTATGTAAAGGATGCTGCCGAAGCGAGGGCATATGCAAGGGCGTATGAGGCAAGTATACCTGACCGGGAGCAGGCATATTATTCGGCCCTTGAGAAGTATAACAATGCAAAGTATGCCCAGATTACCGGAGCGGATGATTATGATGAATATTCAGGCTATGTGCCGGAAACAGGGGACAAAAAATACGAGTACATAAACGGGAAATCGTATTATAACAATCCTGTGGATATTCGTGGCGACCACGCGGCTACCACATCAAGGAAAATTCTTGGAATTGATGATCCTACCAACCCGTATGATTCAAAGGGCTACAACTTTATGAGCGATGACGAAAAAGGCGTATATAACTATATCTATGCCAAAGAGGGAAGTGAATCCGCGGATGAGTACCTTGAATCGCTTGACCTTGGAGAACGTAATACGGAATATGTACAGACTATGGCGGCAATGGCTGCGGATTCGTCTCCTGTTGCCTCAAGTATACTGGCTGTTGCAATGGCACCGGCCACGGCAGCAGGCTTTTATGAGGATTTGGGAAATAACATTGCGGGAAACGACATTAATACGGATTCCCCTCTGCATGCTGCAGCACACTGGAGGCAGGCAGTAACAGGCAGGGTGTCAGAGAATATTGACGATAAGGTCGGTGAGTTTTTCTACAACACCGGTATGAGTATGGGCGATAACCTCATGAATATGGCAGTGACGGCGGGAATAGAACCGCTGACGCTTGGAATGATGGCGTCTGAGGTGGCAACAAACACGGTTATTGACGCGAAAAACAGGGGGCTGAGCGATACACAGGCACTTGGGCTCGGACTTGCCTACGGCGCAGCCGAGGTAATCACGGAAAAGGCTTCCCTGGATGCATTATTTGACAAGGACACAACCGGCGTCAAATATGTTCTGAAGAACATATTCACGGAAGGCAGCGAGGAGGTCGGTTCTGACGTCCTTGACAGTATTGCGGACGTAATAATATCCGGTGACAAGTCAGAGTGGAAAAAGTCCGTAAATGAATATATGAAGGATGGCGACAGCAGAAAAAAAGCCCAGGTGAAAACCCTTGGGGACTGGCTGTGCCAGGCGGGCGTTGATTTCCTTGGCGGCGCTGTTTCCGGCGGTGTCATGTCCGGAACGGCGGCAGGAGCAGGAGCGGCCACAAACGCAGTCAGCAATGCAGAGTTCAAAAAGGCTGTCCCGAGGTACAGGGGTAAGCTGTACAATGAAATGTCTGAGGGCAACAGGAACACCGCTCTTCCGGAAGTGATTGACCTTGCTAAAAACAGCAGTGACGCCAAGGTTGTAAAAATGGCCGGAATGCTCGAAAACGGAAAAAAACTCAGTAATGCGCAGATGGGAACAGTGATTAATACCGTCTCAAACGAAGCATATTCCCGGATGTCAGAGGTAATGACCGATTCACTTGAAAAACAGGGAATTGACCACGATACGGCGGCCAGAGTGGCAGAATATGTATATGATGAGAACCCTGTGCTGACTGAGCAGACCGGGAAGCTGGTTGATAAATATAAAAGTGAAATCAGAACGGCGTTCGCGGAAGTGGAGGAAACCGGAACATACAAGAGTATGAAAAAGATTGAGGACGCTTACGAAGCCGAGGCGGCCAAAAGGAATAAGGAACATAAAAACAGTGATTCCGGGGAACAAGTCGGCGAAAGTTCCGAAGAAACGGAAAACGACATGAGTGGTGAGCAGACTGTCGTGGATGAAGAATATGCGGAGTTTATCCGAAAGGCAGATGCACTGACGGGTAATTCTGCGGTAGCGGTAAGAACAAAATCTGGGCAGCAGCCAGAAATCAGAAGTTACAAGTCAACCGGAAAGGATATCAGTTACGTGACATCGGAGGGCGATACCGTGAGGGCGTCTGACGTGACCGCTTCAGATACTTTGAAGGCTCTTGATACATATGTGGCTGATTTACCGGTAAATGCCGCAAACAGCCTTTTAAACGGATATAAGGCAAATGTTGGCACGGCAACCGACGGCGGTGTGGTGGCTTTCGGAACGGCATACAGCCTTATGTACAGATATGGCCATGCCGGTCTGAGCTATAACGGGGCGCTCAACGCAGTGGCCCGGGGAGTAATGCCGGATTATCTGTATAAAAGGGCTTATGAGCTTGGAAAGGATGCCAGGAGCACAGAAGCGGCCGAAAAGGTCCGTAATAAGAAAACTGATACAGGACAGGCAAAGACCGGTGACAGGGAAATCCGTAAAATAGTGAAAACAGAAGGCTATTACGGATCCAATGTTACTTTTGACAGCAATGTGGACATGGAGCAGTTTAACAGCAGTGAAAAACTGTCGGCAGCAGGAACAGTGATAGGCATAATTGCTTCGGCCAAAAATCTTAATGTCAGATTCTATAACAGGAGTACGACTGTTGATGGCATGACAATCAGTGACAACGGTGCATATTACAGGGGAACAGTGTATATTGATGTCAATGCCGGCAATTATGGCCAAAAGGCTGTAATGACAACCATGGCGCACGAAGTTACCCACTGGCTTAAGGAGTCCTCACCTGCGGCATATAATGAGCTTAAAACCGCGATTATCGAGGCATACCATAATAACAGCACGCAGGAGTTTGATTCGCTTGTAAATTCGGAAATGGAGAGGGATGATTCCCTGTCTGTTGAGGATGCATCAGATGAAGTGATTGCAAGGGCGTGTGAGGATATGCTCCGCGACGGAACCACAGTCAGCATGCTGGCCGAAAAGCACACCTCACTGTTTGAAAAGCTGAAAACAGCCGTGAATGATTTCATAGACAAAATAAAAGCCGTTCTGGCAAAGGCATTCAAGGGAGAGGATGCATCTGCAAATGCGGCAGCGGTAGAGCTCAGGAAAAGTCTTGAAGGAGACATGAGCAGTATCCAGGAGCTTTGGAATAAGGCCATGGCAGAGGCTGTTTATATGGATGAAGTGACAGGCACTGTCAAAAACAGGCGCAGGTCACAGAAATACTATGACGGAATAACACCTGCCACAAGAAGTGAGTCCCTCAGCCTGAACATGCTCGATGACAGAAATGTGGCCAGATATAGAAAGGAAATTGACGGGACATTTACCGGTGAACTTCCGTACAGAGATGAAATACTTCTGGGAATGCCGTCCGAGCTGTTACAGAAATACGGTGTGAGCAACAGACCTATATATATGTCACAGAGTATTGCGAGAAAAATAGCGTATCCGTTAGGTTACAAAATAGGCAACGACTTTGTCGGAAAGCATACCGAGAAAACAGAGGGAGACATGGGTGGAAAACATAACCTCGGGATGTCAGCCCTGAAGAACCTGTTATTACAGGTATATGATCCGATTGTAATTACTAGAAATACGAATTTACATGCATCGAATAATAGCATTATATTGTGGACCAACTGGATTACGGATGATGGGAAAGGTATAATGATTCCTCTCGAAATTGGAAAAGACGGGACCAAAAACAATGTAAAGTCGGTTTTTCAGGTGAGTGCAGGATATGACAAGCAGTTTTTTGAAGGAGATATGGTTCTTTACAAAAAAAACAAAGACATCAATCAACTTATATCTTCTCGGCGATATATGCCGAGGGTTGGAGCTGACGATATCTTTGTTTCTCACAGCATAGCACAGAGCCACAGTGATGTCAATAGTAAAATTTCAAATTCTCCAAAAAAATCCGTACGTGATGGTGATGATATGTCAACACGTTATATTCTGGCCACGACGCTGATGGAGACAACCGCGAATGAGGCAGAGCTTAAATCAATGCGTGAGTACAAAGATGCCATTAAGGACCTTAACGATAAAGAGGAAAGGCTGTATGCTGTTAATGCGGAGATAAAAAGGCTTTCTTTCCCTGACGCTTCGGTGGATATGACATACGAGGAGAGAAAGGCAAGGCTTGAAATGCTCAAAAACAGCAGGGAGAAGCTTACCAGGTCGCTCGATTACTGGGACAGAAAACTTTTGTCACTTGAAAGCACGGAAACGCTCAGAAACCTCGCGCAGCGTCAGAAGGAGGCACTTATGAGGAAGAACAGGGCAGAAAGAATGGAAGCCCTGAAGGCGGCAGACAGGAAATCAAGGGAAAAACAGGAGGACATAAGGAACTTTTACCGTGAAAGCATGGCGCGCCGGTCAGAGGGTAAGAAGAAAACGGAGAGAAGACATGCCATTGCGAAGCTGGCAAATGATTTTAACCGTATGCTCAGTAATCCTACGCAGAAAGCGTATGTTGACAGCAGGTTTGTCCGTCCGGTGATTGACCTTCTGGAAACAATAGACGTAAATCCGGATAGGGAACTAAAGCTTATGAAGCTGGAGAACCAGATAAATCTTGAGACTGACAGTTACAAAAGGGCTAGACTGAAGGAGAGATATGCAACACTCTATGCGTCGAACCAGAATATGTCGGAAAAGATAGCAAAGGTCAACCTTATGTATGAAGCCATGAAAAAGGATTCCACGTATGTTGTCGGGTATGATGAGCATATAGACGGGATGATACGTGAGCTTGCTGCTGAGCTGGGGGACACACCGTTGTATAAGATGACCATGGATCAGCTTGACCATACGTATGAGGTAATGTCAGCTGTGATGCATACCGTCAGGGATGCAACGAAGATGATTGATGTTGAAACCACCAGGAGAACCTATGAGTTTGGCCACAGCATGGAGCTGGAGGCAAAATCCGTGAGGCATAAGAGTAACGGGTATATCCTTATGCATCTTACGCCGCAAAGGGCATTCAAGCAGTTTGGAGGATATACCAAAAACGGCGCATGGGAACAGATTGGGAAAATGCTTAATGACGGACAACTTGAGATGCATAAGTTCCAGATGGAATGTTCCAATGAATTCAGGGAACTTATTAACGACAGGAAACAGCTGAAAGACCTGTACAATGTAAAAAAGCTTGTGGATGTCGGACTGCGGGATGATGCGGGAAATAGCTTGAAGATAAGCAGGGGAATGATGCTTTCACTTTACATGCATCTTCAGAACAAGGCCAACAGGACACATATCATGTATGGAGGTCTTACCTGTGCTGACATAGAGGCATATTACAAGGATAAAGGCAGCAGGCAGTCATTCATTGACGGTACGGTGGTAAAAGGAGTGGGCGTAGAGCTTTCTGAGATTAGCATGAAACTGGATGCCGAGGATTCCGGACTTACGGAATATGAAAGAATTGAGTTAAAGAAAAGGTACAAGGAGCTGGTCAGACAGGCGGAAGCCACACTGGATAATCTTCAGAAAACCACAGAGTCAGAGCTGACCGAGTATGAAAAGCAGTGGATTAAAAAGGCCGAGTGGTATTTTAATAAGAAATCACGTGATGCCATTAATGAAACCACAATGAAGCTGTATGGCTACAAAAAAGCAAGGGTTGAAAATTATTTTCCTATTCACACGGACAGCAATTATGTGACCGGTCCGGAAAAGACAACCTCACAGCTTAAATTTGATGCCACACTTGAGAATATGGGATTTCTTAAATCCCGTGTGATGAACGCGAAGAATCCGGTATACCTTGAGGATATGACATATCTGATTGACAGGCAGGTAAAGCAGGTATCAAGATTTTATGGTATGGCAATCCCACTCAGGAACTTCCAGAGGTGCTACAACGTGGTTTACAAGGGATATGCGGGCTCGGTTCATGAAACCGTGGAAAAGAAGCTCGGAAAGAATGCGGCCAATTATGTGGATAAGTTGATAAATGACCTTAGCGGTCTTTCTTCGACAACGAAAGGTGCACAGATTATGAGCACTATCAGAGGAAATGCGGCGAAAGCGGTGCTCTCAATCAATCTGGGCGTAACATTAAAGCAGGCGGCATCATATCCGACGGCAGCAGTTGAGCTCGGATATAAGGCACTTCTCAAGGCTCTCGTGAGAGGCGGAAAGAATGGGTGGCTGTTAAGCGCTGCCGACCGTGAGCTTATCGCAAAGTATACGCCGTTGCTGTATTACCGTAACCTTGGCAATTCTACATCGGAACTCGGGGACATGGCAAGCGCAAACAGCTTTATCGGAAGCAACACGAAGGCGACAAAGGTATACGGATATGTCATGAACTGGATTCAGAAGATGGATACGGCAACAGTAGGCCGATTGTGGTATGCTTCGGAATACTGGGTTGAGGACAACACGAACCTTAAACGCGGCACGGAGGAGTTTTATGAGGCGGTTGCTGAAAAATTTAACCGCGTGGTGGAACTCACACAGCCGAATTATACGACCATGCAGCGTCCGGATGTTCTCCGTAACGGGAATGAGCTGTTAAAGACATTTTCAATGTTCAAAACGCAGCTTTTCCAGAACTTCAACATAATGTATGATTCCGCTCGGGAGTACATTGCATACCGGTCCGATTTCAAAAAGGGACTTAACGGTGTGACGGCAGAGGACGTGAAGGCCAAACGGACTACACTGTGCAATGCGGTGACATCGCAGGTTGTGGCCAATGTTGTAATAGCGGCGGTCAACGTGCTGTGGGCGGCAATTCGTCACAGAATGGATGACTATGTGGATGAGGACGGAAACATTACTGCGGAGAGCATAGCGAAGGAGATGGGAAAGGACACTCTTGAGTCATTTTCCGGTTACCTTATGTTTGGCGCTGAAATAGGAGCAGCGCTGAGTGCGGCACTCAGCGACAGTACATATTATGGTGTGAGCATGACGGGAATTGATGCCATCCAGGATGCAGTGGATGATACCGTGAGCGCTGTCCAGTACATCAGGGACGGCAGGACGGATAAATTTAAGGACGCATTTATTAAGCTGGGAAATAACATTGCCACGTGCTTTGGCATTCCTTCCGCAAATGTGCATAAACTCGGAACGGCTTTTATCAGCTGGTTTGATGACATAAGTTCTGGAAATATTAATCCGGTCAGCAAAACACCGTCAAAGAAAACAAGAATAAAAAGTGTACTTAACGCATATTCAGAGGGTAACGATGAGAAAGCTGAAGAACTTATGGATGACATCATAATGGATTATACCATGGATATACAGTCGGATTATCCGGCATACACTGACGCGAAGGTTGAGAGCACGGCGAAGTCCCGTGTAAAGAGCGTCATCACCCAGCTCTACAAGGAAGACTACATATCCGGAACCGAGCAGGAACGTGAGGAAATTGTCGACATAATGTACGAGACCGGGCTGTATGAATCAAGGGCAGCGGTCAAGGAAATATGCCGCGACTGGGTTGTCAGCAGTCTCAAGGCAAAATATCTCGGGACGGCATCAGAAAGCAAACGCGCAGAGATACGAAAAGAACTGTATGCAACCGGAAAATGGAAAAATCTGTCGGAACTTGATAAGGACATTAAAAAGTGGACAAACACCGATGATTAATTACCGGGGAGGGTTAGAAATAGCCCTCCCTGTATTTATATAATTTAATCAGAGTAAGGGAAAGGAGAAACTCATAGAATGGTTGAATTTATAACGGCTGTTGTGTCAGCTGTTCTCAGCTGTGCGGCGTCAATCATCACATGTACAATAAAAAATTCAAGTCAGCACAATAAGACAATAGGAATTATTGAGTACAAAATCGATGAGCTCACCAAGAGGGTTGACAAGCATAATAATGTGGTCGAAAGAACCTATCTTCTGGAAAGAACGTCAGAGATACAGGCAGAGAAAATCAAAGTGGCGAACCACAGGATTGAAGACTTGGAAAGGAAGGAGAAAGAATTATGAAACATTTTAAAAACTGGATTAAGGCAGCACTGGTGCGTGCAGTAAAGACAGCGGCACAGGCAGCAGTTGCAATGCTTACTGTCGGACAGGCTTTTTTTGAAATTGACTGGGTTAATGTGTTATCGATTGCGGCAACCGCGGCAATTGTCTCAATATTCACATCACTGGCCGGTCTGCCAGAGGTCAAGAATGAAGAAAATGAAGAACAGGAGGAATAATCATGAGTAGAATACTTGCGAGCGGGGTAAATCAGATAACCTGTACGTATGCAAAGCATTGTTCAAATGTGAAGGCCAATAAGGCATGGGCAAAGGGCGTGGATATCGTTAAGAAAAAATCACAGCCTGACAGTATAACTGCACATTCAGCCGGCAGGGTAATCAAGGTGATTGATTATCTGTCCGGAACGAACAGGGTGGCCGACAGGGAGGGAATGGGCTACGGGAATTATGTAATGATTCAGCACGATGATAATTACGTGACTTTATATGCCCACCTCGAGAAGGTTAATGTAATAAAGGGCCAGCTGGTGAATGCAGGACACGTAATCGGTTATATGGGAAATACCGGAAACAGTACGGGTGTACATCTGCATTTCGAACTCAGAAAGTACAAGGCTGCTCCGGATGAAAAAAACCTGCATGATGTGAATGCGTATGACTGGCTGGATCCGACAGATTACCTGGATAAGGATTTGCCGTACAAGCCGGCAGAAAAGAAATATTACAGAGTTCAGATAGGCTCGTATGTTTTTAAAGATAATGCCGTGCGCAGGGCAAAGGATGCAAAGAGCAAAGGCTTCGATGTAATAATCAAGTGTTACAACAGATGTTATCGTGTGCAGGTTGGAGCATATTCCAACAAGCTCAATGCGAACAAAATGCTCAAAAAAGTAAAAGCAGCGGGCTACGGTGACGCTTACGTAACCACAGAAGGCGGTAGTGACGTAAGTTTCAGCTAAAAATGAGAAAGTTGCACCGGTGCAACAAGAAAGTTTAATTACCAGTTTGAGGGCGCAGGTTCTTCGGTGCCGATATCCGTAAGCAGTCCGGCAACTTTATTGTCAGGCATTGAATAGCGCTGTGAGAGGTAACGCATGCTGGCACCCATTTCACCGTCCGGTCCACCATACTGGCTGATGATTATCTGTGCCGCCTTCGGGTCGGGCCGCTTGATGTTTACCGGAAATTGAAGTCTTTTTTCATAAACCCACATTATTCCATTCCTCCTTCCCATGGCCAAGGCCCGTCAATCCAGTCAAAACGGCTGTTACATGTTACGTGATATTTGTTGAGGGGACCGTACCATTCGGCATAATTCTGAACGGCGGTGTCATATTCATGGTGTATTTCATGATAACGCGCAAGAGAACGGCAGTCATCGGGATGCGTGTCAAGATAAAGTCCGATATCATCGATGTAGAATCCCAGCTCCATTATTCTGCGCATGAGAGTGCACTTGGAAGGTCTGTTTGATGTGTTGGTGTTGTTCATCGTCTGCATCCTCCTTTGCCTATAAATGGTTTATCAAGTTCCTTATAGATTGTTCCTTTAATGAGAGCGGTAGAAAGGTCATATTCGGGACTGTTGCTTTTCTGCCAGACAACCCCGGCCATTGCAAGAGGACCGCGTGCATTTACAAAAATATCCTGACACCATTCGCCGGACGCATCGGTCTGTAAGGGAACCGGGCATTGCATGCGTTCCGGAGTGGCACAGGAATTTTCATTACGAGGCTGTACCCTGTTGCATCCGGATGCAAACCTGTTATTGTAATAAGGCATAAATCAAACTCCTTTTGCATATATTGTTGTTTAGTTTAGAGTATGTGGAAAATAATATTCTGTGATAAAAAGAAACGGAGTGTTATTATAATAAATAACACTCCGTAATAATAGCGGTATAATCAGGTCTCCAGGTTCTGCTGCATTACATCTGATCCGATATTGGTGTCAAGTTCATCATTCATATCGGTTCTGAAAGGCGATGCGGCAAGGCCGTTAGCACCAAAAAGAGTCGGTGTGCAATAGTTGCTCCAGCAATATCTTGCGTAAACCGGTTTCTTTACATTCCCGGAAGAAAATTCAATCGAGGAGTCCTTAACTTTGATATCGGCCGGATGGAAAATTTTATCGGCACCGGCAATTTCGTAATATTCAGGCTCACCCTTTAACACAAGACCACCTTTGCAATGTTTAAAAAATGTCTCAATGACATTGCCGTGAATTTCCTTGTGGGTGTATACGGGACCGAAAGCATCCTCTTCATCAATAAGACCGTAAGGCTTGTACTCGGCCTGAAGAGCGAGGCGGTAACCGACAGGGCCTTTATTGACCGGATGAATTTCATTGTACTGACCGCAGTCCGGTATTACGGCGATACCGGTATTTGCAACGGTGTCAAATACATGCATCTGTGCTTCGCGTAAGATAGGCCAGTTCTTGAAATCAGGGCTTCCGGAATATTTGTGCATAGGGAGCTGGGTTATGATGAAAGTAAGACTTTCGTCTTCCCAGTCTTTACGCCAGAGTCTGATAAGGTTAGTGAGAAGTCTGTCATACATTCTCGGACGCATGTCGTCGTTCTCGCCCTGATAATATATGAAACCTCTAAGCGTGTAAGGGCTGATTTTACGAATCATCTGCCAATACTGTCCTGTAGGACGGAACGGGTTATAATTATTGATAGGACCCGGCCATTTACATTCTCCGATTATTTTCTGGGCCTCAAACCAGTCCGTATCAGGGTGCTCTGAGAATAACTTCTGGGAACGCTCATTCCATGCAGTATCATACACGACATATTCATCATAATCCTTGCGCTGTACATCCAGAGGGATGTCCTTGTTGCGCTCATCAAACTCATCCATGTATATACGTGTTTCGTCATCTGCCGTAATGGCTTCACGGCTCATCCAGCAGCTTGCGGAAGTGCCGCCCCAGTTGCATCCGATAATACCGATTGTAACGCCGAGATCTTTGGATAGTTTTTCCGCAAAAAGATAACCTACTGCCGACCAGTCCTTGAAACCTTCGTCATCAGCAAGCTGCCAGTGTGCATTGTCGAAAGCCTCATAATATTCGTCTGTCACATAAGCAAACTTCGGTGTATAGAAAAATCTCACGTTAAAATCACGGTCTTTGACATCCTTTACACGATCCCAGTCAGTGCAGGATGAAATCACAAATTCCATGTTGGACTGTCCGCCCGCGAGCCATACCTCTCCGATGGCAATGTTATTTAATACAACCTTGTCTTCACCGCATACGGCTGTGAGCGAGAGATTAGTGGCCGCACTCATAGGTGCCAGTTCGGTTTCCCAATAACCGTTGTCATCGGCGGTGGCCGACACGGTCCGACCGTTGAAATCAATTGTAACCTGTCTGCCGGCAGCTACATTACCGAACAGCTTAACGGCCTTGTCACGCTGGAATACCATGTTGTCGGTAAAGACAGCGGCGAGTATCTTTTTCTTCATAATGACCTCCATATATAATTATTGTATGGGTTCGCCGTAAAGCAATCCCCTTGAGCCGGTGGCGATGTAAAAACGGCCGAAACTGCGGGCATCTCCGCAGATGCAGTCTATCTGGCCGAACATCTGGTTGTCGTTATTGATACGGAGCCATGATGCACCGTCGTCATCGGAACGGTAGAAACCGTACACACCGTCAATAATTGCGGCGGCGTAAATTGATTTCAGGCCACGGAGAAAATCTCCGTCAGGACCTATACCAAGACCGATGCGGTAGAATGTCTTGTTACCATCGGTAATTTTCTTAAAAGTAATTTTATCATTTGTAATATTATACTGCATCTTCCAGATGCCGTCTACCCCAAGCGCCATGTAGAATGTGCCTGTGCGGCCGCGTTCTATGCACAGGGAAGATTTGTCCATTGTGTCAATCAGGTTGAGAATACATTCCGGAACATCATCCGGAACCGGATATTGTATGAATGTATCGCCGGTATCATGACTGATATATATTTTGCGCGTTGTATCGAATGCATACACAATCTCCGGATTAACGCGGTCAGCATATACTTTGGCAAAACCATCCGTCAGGATATTGCCGTCTGCATCATAAAATACAGAATGGCGGAATGTGCGGCCGCAGTCGTGGCTTACAAGCACCGCCACAAGCGGCAGAAAAACTCTGTCGGCAGGTGTCCATATGATTGAATTGCCGTCAGCGGTTATCGTAACCCATCCGGCATTCTGGTTTACCATTGAAATGCGGTGTAAAAGCGTGTCCGTATATTCATCAATGCCGAAAGGAAGATCAAGATGTGTAAAAGTACGGCACTGGTCATTCGACAGAATAAGGCCACCCGTAGTCATGCCGGTCCAGTTGCCCCTTGCGGTAACGACAACGCGATTCGGATTATTGTCCGTGTAATCGGCATTAATACATGTTATATACCGGTTACCGTCTGCGTCGGCAAAAGAATTTGTGCAAGGAGTGTCTGTTTTGGTAAAAGCAAAACCGCCGAGGTCACCGACTGCGTCGATTGCAATCACATCACCGGCGTGCGGACTGTACACATTGATATGCACGGTTTCCTCTATTCCCGGGCAACGGTCGCACCATTTACAGTCGTCAGACGTGAAATTATATGTTCCGAATACACCTGTTCCTGTATTAAAAATAACATCATTATAATCAAACGGATTTATTTTGATATCGCTGAGCCAGTGAATAAGTGATGTGTTACCGTTAAATTCCGGCTTCATATATGATGTATTAAAATAAATTCTGTTATTATCAAGCTTATGGAGATTAACCTCCCATGTATCGCCGTAATCCCTGGATATGAATACAATATCACCACGCTTCTCACTGAGGGTGGAAGCAGCTAACAGACCCGGAACCTGAGGTGATGAGCATATTCCGCCGAATCCGCACTCATTGGCTCTGTCGCGGCTATAGGAATACGGACCGCCGCATGGTGTAATATCATTATATGAACCGAGATGTCCGGATTGATCAACCGGATAGCGGAGTATTTTACCGCCTGCGGCATCACCGGAATCACAGCTGTATCCCTCGTCATCAATCTGGCTTTTCGGACCGTTGCATGATAATGTGACATACAGGTAACGGCCATCGTAATCGTAACGTTCGGCAGTGTAACCCTTCATGCGTGCGCCGTCAGGGACAAGGCAGTCAGGCATCGGCAGTTCTTCCCAGGTGCCGCCGGTATCGTATGATACATATAAGCTATGGCCGCGTGTAAGTCCGTCAGAGGATTTATTGTTAATGCCGGCGGTTCCGAGAACCAGAGTCCCGGAATCCGGATGAACCCAGACAAAAGTACAGTTAAGCTCATTGGCTCTGCTGCCTGCGGCTATTGATATACTCTGCCAGGTCATGCCGCCGTCGGATGTGCGAAGCAGCCCGCCGCGCTGACTTGCAAAATAAAGTACGTCAGGATTATTGTAATCTACTACAAGACGCATGCCGCATCCGCGTCCCGGAAAATTTCCGTGAACAACACACGGAAGTTCACTGTAACGGAATGTTTTACCATAGTCATCCGATACGGCAAATATGCCGTTAACACCCGGTTTACGGTGCCAGTCACTAAGTCCGCATGCAATGTATAACATTGCGGGATTATGCGGGTCGAGTGCAATAGCGGACGGATAACATTCGGCCGGGTTAATATGTGTTACATGGTCCATAAGGCTTATCCATGTGTCATTATCATAGTCATAGCGGTATACGCCTCCGATATCCGTGCGGCAGTAAAGCAGGTTCTTACATGCGGGATGATAAGCAAAACCTGTTACATATCCGCCGCCCGGAATGGACATATGACCGTATTTGTATTGAATATTTTTCATAAGCAGAAAAATCTCCTAGTAAATCTTGTATTCTTTACCCTCTCTTACGAACACCGGAATAATATCAAGCGGAGCATCCACAATTACATTCTGGCCGCCGTCAAACATTTTGCCTGATGCGGCATCCTTCCAGCGCGTTCCCGCAGGAAGATATACGGAACGTGTGAATGTCTGTGCTTCCATAACTGGTGCAACAAGAATATCCGGTCCGAACATATACTCGTCTTCGTATCCCCAGCATGTCTTATCTTCCGGAAAATCATAGAAAAGCGGTCTCATAACCGGTGTTCCGTGAAGATGTGCTTCCATCATGCAGTTTCTCACATAATCTCTTAAATTCTCTCTTATGAAGAGGAATTTCTTCATAATCTCGTAATTCTCCTCGCCGAAACTCCAGACTTCATTGTCCTGTCCTGATGAGAATGTGCGGACACCGTCTATATATTCGACTTCACGCTCATAATAAGGAAGTCTTTCACCGTGAAGACGGAATACAGGACAGAATGCTCCCCACTCAAACCATCTTACAAGAAGCTCCCTGAAAGCAGGATCTTTGCCATCGCCGCCTACAAAACCTCCGATATCGCTTGTCCACCATGGGATACCGGCAAGACCCATTGAAAGACCTGCCTGAAGCTGCTCCCTGAAAGCGCGGAAAGTTGAACATATATCGCCTGACCATGTGAGAGTGCCATATTTCTGGCTGCCGGCCCAGGCGCATCTTACAAGGCTCATGATGTCTTTTTCACCGACGGATTTCAGACCGTCATAGAATCCTTTGGCATACATTACTGGATAAATGTTAGTGCACTGGAGCGCCGGACCTTCATAATATCTGAATACATCGAAATCATACGGACCGTATTCCGGTTCAGCTTCATCAAGCCAAAAACAGTGGATGCCCTTATCGTAATAATTCTCTTTGCAACGGTCCCAGACAAACTGTCTTGCTCCTGGATGTGTTGCATCGAAAAATGTGGTATCACCCATCCAGTTCATATGGAAACCTGAAGCACGGTCGGTCTTTACAAGGTAGCCGCGGTCGTTCATCTCGCCGTAATTGATGGATTTCTCATCAATGGTAGGCCATACGGAAACTGCAAGTTCCACTCCCAGTTCTTTGAGCTCACGGACCATTCCTTCAGGATCCGGCCAGTCACGCGGTTCAAATCTGAAATCACCCTGTCTTGTCCAATGGAAAAAATCAATTACAACAACATCCATAGGCAGGCCGCGTCTCTTGTGCTCACGGACAACTTTCATAAGTTCGTCCTGCGTTCTATATCTTAATTTACACTGCCAGAAGCCGAGACCGTATTCAGGCATCATAGGGGAAAATCCTGTAGCACGGGCATAATTCTCCTCTATTGCCGCAGGAGTATCTCCTGCGGTTATGAAATAATCAAGTTTTTTGGTGCTCTGTGCAGTCCATTCGGTCTTGTTGTTTCCGAATACAACATTGCCGACAGCAGGATTGTTCCAGAGGAAACCGTATCCTCTGCTTGATATGTAAAAAGGAACACTGGCCTGACTGTTGCGGTGGCAGAGTTCAAGAACGGAACCCTTCTTATCGAGACTCTTATCCTGATACTGGCCCATTCCGTAGATATGCTCGTCATCAAAAGCTTCAAATCTGGCTGCGAGAGAGTAATCATTGGTTCCCGGAATCGGCTTAAGTTCACGGCCTTCAACTCTTATCGGGACACTGTAGCGGTCTATTCTGTTACGATTGCGCCAATATTCCTCAGTGAGGAGTTCACCCTTATCGTTATAGAAGGAAATCCAGCCTTCAAAAGAAACTTTGGCGGTAATCTTACCGTTGGTTATGGATGCTTCCATGGACGACTGCGAGTGTTTCTTAATTTCTTCTTCGCTGTGCCACCATGGCTCGGTTGTATCAATCTCATGGATATCTATATGACTGTCGGTGCAGGCAGGCTCCATTGTAAGAGCCCAGTTATGTTCATCCATCTTATTTTCCCTGGTCATGCGGACTCTGAGAGAATCCGCGCCCCATGGCGTGATCATTACAACTGCAGAACCGTATTCTATAAGCAGTGAGTTGTCTTTTTGTGAAAATCTCATAAAAACCTCCATTAAAAACATAATAAATATATGATTTCATTGTACAAAAGTGTCAATATGCTTTCAAGCAAAAAAATTTGATGTTTTTTACAGAAAACTATTGACATTCTGAAAAAGTGTGTTATAGTGTTTATAGAACAGATAAAACAGATAGGAGGGATTTTTATGAATATACAGAAATTTACACAGAAATCAGTGGAAGCACTGCAGGATTGTGAGAAGTTAGCATATGAATACGGTAATCAGGAAATAGATCAGGAACATCTCTTAAGATCACTTGTGGATCTTGATGACAGCCTGATTGCCAGTCTCCTTGAGAATATGGGCGTGGATCTTGCCGTATTCCGTTCGGAGGTAGATGCAGCACTTAATCGTAAGACCAAGGTGTCGGGTGATGTGGAACTCCATATCAGCCAGGCTCTTAATAAGGTATTGCTTTGTGCCGAGGATGAGGCTAAGAGCATGGGAGATCAGTATGTTTCTGTAGAACATATTTTTCTTACTCTTATCAAATATCCTAATAAAGAGACGGCACAGATATTCCGTACGTTCGGAATTAACAGGGATTCTTTCCTGAAGGCACTTATGGCAGTCAGAGGTACGAAGCAGGTTACCAGTGATAACCCTGAGGCTACATATGATACACTTAAGAAATACGGTGTGGATCTTGTGGAGCGTGCAAGGGAGCAGAAGCTCGACCCGGTAATCGGCAGGGACAGCGAGATACGTAATGTAATCCGTATCCTTTCAAGGAAGACCAAGAATAATCCGGTTCTTATCGGTGAACCTGGTGTAGGTAAGACCGCAGTTGCGGAAGGACTTGCACAGCGTATCGTTCACGGGGATGTTCCGGAAGGACTTAAGGATAAGACCATATTTTCACTTGATATGGGTGCAATGCTTGCCGGTGCGAAGTACCGTGGTGAGTTCGAGGAACGTCTTAAGGCAGTTCTCGACGAAGTACGCAAGAGCGAAGGTAAGATCATTCTTTTCATAGATGAGCTGCATACGATTGTAGGCGCAGGTAAGACTGACGGCTCAATGGATGCCGGCAATATGCTTAAGCCTATGCTTGCGAGAGGTGAGCTTCACTGCATCGGTGCCACGACACTTGATGAATACCGTAAATATATCGAGAAGGATGCAGCCCTTGAGAGACGTTTCCAGCCGGTAATGGTGGATGAGCCGTCGGTTGAGGATACCATTTCAATACTTCGTGGACTGAAAGAGAGATATGAGGTTTTCCACGGCGTCAAGATTGCGGATAACGCACTTGTAGCTGCAGCTGAACTTTCACACAGATATATTTCCGACAGATTCCTGCCGGACAAGGCCATTGACCTTGTGGATGAAGCCTGTGCGCTTATTAAGACAGAGCTTGATTCCATGCCTGCAGAACTTGATGAATTATCACGTAAGGTCATGCAGCTTGAAATCGAGGAAGCCGCTCTTAAGAAAGAGACCGATGAAGTCAGTAAGAAGCGTCTTGCCGAACTGCAGGAGGAGCTTGCAGGACTCAGGGATGAGTTTAACGCCGGTAAGGCCAAATGGGATAACGAGAAGGCTTCGGTTGACCGTTTAAGCCATCTTCGTGAGGAGATAGAAGATGTCAATAAGCAGATACAGTTAGCTAAGCGTGAATATAATCTTGAGAAAGCTGCAGAGCTCCAGTACGGTAAGCTGCCGGCTCTTGAGAAGGAACTTGCTGAAGAAGAGAAGAAGGTTAATGAGAAAGACCTTTCGCTTGTGCATGAGTGTGTAACAGACGAAGAGATAGCCAAGATCGTATCCAGATGGACCGGTATTCCGGTTGCCAAGCTCAACGAAAGCGAGCGTAATAAGACTCTTAATCTTGCGGATGAGCTTCACCGTCGCGTTATCGGACAGGATGAAGGCGTTACGAAGGTAACGGAAGCCATCATGCGTTCGCGTGCAGGTATCAAGGATCCGAAGAGACCTATAGGTTCGTTCCTTTTCCTTGGTCCTACAGGTGTTGGTAAGACAGAACTTGCCAAGACACTTGCACAGAGTCTTTTTGATGATGAGAACAATATTGTCCGTATCGATATGAGTGAGTATATGGAGAAATACTCCGTATCCAGACTTATAGGAGCGCCTCCAGGATATGTAGGATATGAAGAAGGCGGACAGCTTTCCGAAGCGGTAAGGCGTAAACCATATTCCGTAGTTCTTTTCGATGAAATCGAGAAGGCACATCCGGATGTGTTCAACGTACTTCTTCAGGTTCTTGATGATGGACGTATCACTGACTCACAGGGCAGGACGGTTGACTTCAAGAATACGATAATTATTCTTACATCCAACATCGGTTCGCAATATCTTCTTGACGGTATACAGCCTGACGGAAGCATCAGTCCTGAGGCGGAGGCATCTGTTATGAATGATCTCAGAAATCATTTCAGACCTGAATTTCTTAACAGGCTTGATGAGATTATCATGTTTAAGCCGCTGTCCAAGGATAATATCGGTGCAATCGTAGGACTTATGATTGACGAGCTCAATAAGAGACTTGAAGACCGTGAACTCAAGGTTGAACTTACCGATGCTGCAGTTGCCAATGTTTCTGAGAACGGTTATGATCCGGTATACGGTGCAAGACCGCTTAAGCGTTACATCCAGAAGACTGTCGAGACACTCAGTGCCAGACTGATTCTCGAAGCTAAAGTAGGACCGGGAGATGTTATACTTATCGATGTTGACAGCGATGGCAGACTAATTGCCCGTAAGAAGTAAAATTTGCTTGATATTTATTTAAATAGATGTATAATTAGAAATTGTAATACAAGATGGGGTGCTTGCAGAAAGCGGGCTGAGATCAGACCCATAAGCTGATTTGGATAATGCCAACGTAGTGTGATTGTATACAATGACTATGTAATTTGTGTGCAGAGGCTCAGTTGGGTCTCTGCATTTTTTGTGGAGATTTATTATGAACATCAGCAGAGAACAACTTATCTTATATGCAGTGACCGACAGGTCCTGGCTTAACGGCCGGACATTATACGAACAGGTGGAGGAAGCACTTGAGGGCGGAACCACACTTGTACAGCTTCGCGAGAAAAATATGCCCGATAAGGATTTTATAAATGAAGCGGTTCCGATAATGAAACTGTGTCACAGATATAATGTGCCACTTATAATAAATGACAGGGTTAATGTCGCAGCCGAAATACATGCAGACGGAGTCCATATCGGTCAGTCCGATATGGATGCGGCAAAAGCAAGGAAAATTCTTGGACCGGACAGCATAATCGGCGTCACCGCAAAGACAGTGGAGCAGGCATTGAAAGCTCAGGCTGAGGGTGCGGATTACCTTGGCAGCGGAGCGGTATTCGGGACAACCACGAAATCAGACGCGAAGCCGATGGATATAGATACTTTGAATGCAATATGCGACAGTGTTGATATTCCGGTAGTTGCGATAGGAGGTATCAATAACGATAATGTTATGAAACTGTCCGGAAGCAGGATTGCGGGAATTGCCGTGGTAAGCGGTATTTTTGATAATAAAGATATTAAAGGCGCAGCCCAGTTGTTAAGGGCCAAGGCCTTAAATATAATATTGGGCAGATAAGCCCATACACAGCGGCAGATTGGGGGCACCACCTTAGGTCGCTATACAAAATTAATGCACAAGGAGAAAGACTATGAGAACAGCATTAACAATCGCCGGAAGCGATTCCAGCGGAGGCGCCGGAATACAGGCAGATATTAAGACGATGACCGCGAACGGCGTTTATGCCATGAGCGCGGTTACGGCACTTACTGCCCAGAATACAACCGGCGTAACAGGAATAATGGAAGTAACCGAAGATTTTTTGGCAGAGCAGCTGGATTGTATTTTTACCGATATCTATCCGGATGCGGTAAAGACAGGAATGGTATCATCATCAGGCCTCATTAATGTCATATGTGACAAGCTGGTCGGATACGATGCGAAAAACATCGTGGTTGACCCTGTTATGGTGGCAACTAGTGGAGCCAAGCTTATCAATGACGATGCCATCAGTACATTGAAAAATAAATTACTGCCTCTCGCAACAGTGATAACTCCCAATATACCGGAAGCCAGAGAACTTTCGGGCATGGAAATCGCCTCGGAGGATGATATGGTAAAAGCTGCGGAAGCTATCTGTGACAGATACGGCTGCTCCGTTCTTCTAAAAGGAGGACACAGCCTCAATGATGCCAACGATCTTCTGTGGCAGAAGGGCATGGAGCCGGTATGGTTCTACGGAAAGAGAATTGACAATCCGAATACACACGGAACCGGATGCACTTTATCATCGGCGATAGCATCTAATCTTGCCAAAGGTTATGACCTTACGTCATCGGTGAGATATGCCAAGAATTATATTTCGGGCGCGCTTGCGGCGATGCTTGACCTCGGTAAGGGAAGCGGCCCTATGAATCATGCTTTTGCAATAGAAGGAGAATTTATCAATGAGTGAGAAAAAAACATCCGTTTTCAGTAATGGATTAATATGGTTTGGAGCAGGCGTATCGATAGCGGAGATTATTACGGGCACATATCTCGCACCGCTTGGTTTCACGAAAGCGATGCTTGCAATCGTTATAGGACATGTGATAGGCGCACTTATGATGTTTGCGGCCGGAATGATCGGAGCAAGAGAAGAAAAAAGTGCAATGGAAACCGTTAAGATGAGTTTCGGTAAGAAAGGCGGACTTCTTTTTGCTGTGCTTAATATATTACAGCTTGTCGGCTGGACGGCCATCATGATTTATGACGGCGCGGTTGCAGCTAACGGCATTCTCGGCACGGGAATCTGGGTATGGGCTGTTGTGATCGGAGTACTTATTCTTGTGTGGATACTTATCGGTCTTACCAATCTCGGTAAAGTCAATACAATCGCAATGGCGGCTTTGTTTGTCTTATCGATCATCCTTTTTAAAGTTGTATTTTTCGGCAAAGGTGTACGCATTACAGACATAGTAAGCAGCGAAGGACTTTCCTTCGGCGCCGCCGTTGAGCTTGCGGTTGCAATGCCTCTTTCATGGCTTCCGCTTATAAGTGATTACACAAGAGAAGCTGCCAAGCCTGTCAGGGCAACAGCTGTAAGCGTTGTAACATATAGCATTGTAAGTATCTTTATGTACACAATCGGAATGGGAGCCGCTCTTTTTACGGGAGAAAGCGATATTGCCAGCATACTCGTTAAGGCAGGACTCGGAGTTGTCGGCCTTCTTATCGTTATTTTTTCAACGGTTACGACAACATTCCTTGATGCTTATTCTGCCGGTGTATCATGTGTGTCTATTACTTCCAAGATCAAGGAAAAATGGGCTGCTGTAGTCGTTACGGTAATCGGTACGATTGCTGCGATTGTATATCCTATGGACAACATTACTGATTTTCTCTACCTTATCGGTTCGGTATTTGCACCGATGATAGCGGTTCAGATAGCGGATTATTTCATATTAAGGAAGGCTGACTCGATAGACAAGGGCTTCAATTGGAGAAATCTTATCGTGTGGCTCGCAGGTTTTGCGGGATACCGCGCGCTTATGCATGTGGACACGCCTGTCGGCAACACGCTTCCTGATATGGTCATCACAATCGTTCTCTGCCTGATTGTGGAGAAAACTGCCAAGGCAATCTTAAAAAACAAATACTAAGACACTTTGTCCTCTTTCGGACAGGGTGCGGAAAAGAGGACAAAAATGAATTACAAATCAAACCTTAAAAAAATGACATTAACAGCTATTTTTGTGGCAATATCGGTTGTCGGAAGTATGTTTTCGTTCCCGGTATTCGGCTCAAAATGCGCTCCGGTACAGCATCTTGTAAACATATTATGTGCCGTTACCGTAGGACCGTGGTGGGGTCTTGCACAGGCTTTTGCTGCTTCGCTTATAAGAAATCTTACCGGCCTCGGAACATTGCTTGCCTTTCCGGGAAGCATATGCGGTGCTTTAATCGGAGGACTTTTATACAAGGCACTTAAGAAACTTCCGTTTGCATATATCGGTGAGGTTTTTGGAACGGGCGTGATCGGCGGCATGCTGGCGTTCCCTATAGCACGCCTTATCATGGGTAATACCTCGGCAGCGTTGTTCACATTCGTAATTCCTTTCCTTATAAGCACATGCGGCGGAACAATAATTGCAATAATCATTACAGTGCCGTTAAAACAGACCGGTGTTTTATCCAAAATCAGAGAAAATCTGGAGAACTGATAATATGAAAGTAACAGAAGAGTATGCAAAAAAATTATATCGGCAGATACGGTCAACAAGACCGGTCATCCATTGCATTACCAACACTGTCACGGTCAATGACTGCGCCAATGTACTGCTTGCCTGCGGGGCTTCGCCCACAATGGCGCACCATCCGGCGGAGGTGGCGGAAATAACAAGCGCTGCCTCGGCTCTGGTATGTAATCTCGGCGCAACGGAGAATTACGATGCCATGGTAAATGCCTGCAAGGCAGCTGGTGAGGTTAAGCATCCGGTGGTTATCGATCCGGTAGGAATCTCAGGTTCAGCGTTCAGACGGAATTTTATCAATGAGCTTATAAAGATAAATACACCTGCATGTATACGCGGTAATTATTCGGAAATACGTGCCCTTATGGAAAACCGCAATACGATAACAGGTGTGGATGCAGCCGATAAGAAAATAGATATATCCGGCATGAAATCTTATGCGGCAGCGCACAATACAATCCTTATAGCATCGGGTGCGACGGATGTCATAACCGACGGAAAGAATGTAATTTATTGCAATAACGGCGATGGCATGATGGCCCGGATAACGGGAAGCGGATGCATGCTTTCTGCGCTTATAGGAGCTTTCCTATCTGTTGACTCTTCTGTTTATTCGGCTGCTGCCTGCTGTTGTATGTACGGCGCGGCTGGAGAGATTGCCGCCGGCATGACCCGGGAAAGCGGCGGCGGAACAATGACTTTTCACGACAAATTCATCGATGTGATTTCATTGATTGAATCGCAGTCGTTGCTCTTTATACTTTAATTCTAAACATGTATATGTTACAATATTACCATTAATATTTCAGGATGGTTTTATTATGGAGAGAGAATCTTTTAAATCAAGGCTTGGCTTTATACTGGTCAGTGCCGGATGCGCAATCGGAATAGGCAATGTATGGCGTTTTCCGTATGTCGTCGGACAGAACGGCGGCGGAATATTTGTGATTTTGTATCTGGTATTCCTTATTATCATGGGACTCCCGGTTCTTACTATGGAACTTGCAGTCGGCAGGGCCAGCAGGAAAAGTGCTGTATTATCATATAAAGCACTTGAAAAGCCTAAGGCAAAATGGCATATTCACGGCTGGTTTGCGATGCTTGGGTGCTATATACTTATGATGTATTACACTACAGTGTCAGGCTGGATGTCATCATATTTCTTTAAATTTGTAACTGGAGAATTTAAAAATGGAATGGATTCCGCAGCAACGGGCGCGGTATTTACCAATCTTCTGGACGACCCGGTGCAGATGTTGATCTGGATGGGACTTACGGTTGTTGTGGGATTTCTGGTATGCAGCCGCGGACTCCAGAACGGACTTGAGAAAATAAGCAAGATAATGATGGTGGCATTACTCGGACTTATTGTTGTGCTTGCAGTGCACAGCATTATGCTTCCGGGAGCATCCAAAGGAATAGAATTTTATCTTGTACCGAATATCGACCGCGTCAAAGAAGCCGGTGTCGGTAATGTGGTTTCCGCTGCGATGAATCAGGCTTTCTTTACGCTAAGTCTTGGCGTTGCTGCGATGGAAATTTTCGGAAGTTATATGAGTAAGGATAATACGCTCGCCGGAGAAGGAATAAAAATATGCGGACTTGATACGTTTGTAGCGATAATGGCGGGACTTATTATTTTTCCGGCATGCTTCAGCTACGGTGTTGATGTCAGTCAGGGACCGAGCCTTATATTTGTGACATTACCGAATGTGTTTGTAAATATGGAAGGCGGAAGAATCTGGGGTTCACTGTTCTTCTTATTTATGACATTTGCGAGCTTTTCAACTATTATGGCGGTATTTGAAAATATTATGTCATTCTGCATTGATATGTTTGGATGGAGCCGTAACAAAGCTGCGATTATTAACTGTATTGTGATTCTTATTGCAAGCGTTCCGTGTGTGCTTGGGTATAATCTTTGGAGCGGACTCCATATTATCGGAGGACGGGATGTGCTTGACAGCGAGGATTTCATAGTAAGCAATCTGCTGCTGCCGATAGGTTCACTTGTGTATACGCTTTTCTGCGTGACCAGATGGGGCTGGGGCTTTGATAATTATATTGACGAGGCCAATACCGGAAAGGGTGCCCGCATTGCGCGCCGTCTGAAACCGTATTTTAAATTCGTATTGCCTGTGCTTATCGTAATCATAATTGTGCAGGGATTTATAAAGTAGAATCATGACAGAATTACAGAGAAAATTATTTGAATTACAGGACACGGAGTACGGGGATTTTCACAGCAGACTTATGCCGACAATCGATAGGGAAAGAATTATCGGCATAAGGATGCCGGTGTTAAGAAAATTTGCCGCGGATTTTGCCCGGACTGATATGGCAGCGTCTTTTCTTGAAGAGCTGCCACATTATTATTATGAAGAAAATAACCTTCATATGATGATTTTATGCGGTATCAAATACTATAATGAATGTCTTGCCGGGATACAGAAGTTTCTTCCGTACATTGATAACTGGGCGACCTGCGATCTGCCGGAGCCGAAATGTTTCAGAAAGCATAAAGAAGAACTTTTTCCGGTTATCAAAGAATGGATCGCGTCGGATAGGACATATACTGTAAGATACGGAATTGGCATGCTTATGCGGTTGTATCTTGATGATGGTTTTAAGGAAGAATATCTGGAATTGGCTGCAGGTGTGCGCTCCGAAGAATATTATGTCAATATGATGATAGCATGGTATATGGCAACAGCTCTTGCCAAACAATGGGACAGTACGATACCGTATATCACGGGCAGAAAGCTTGATGTGTGGGTACATAACAAGACGATACAAAAAGCCGTTGAAAGTTTCCGCATAAGCAATGAACAGAAAGAAATTCTTAAGTCATTAAGAATAAAAAGCAGGTGATGAAATGGATTGGGACAGCATAATTAATCTCAGACATGAATTGCATAAGATACCTGAGAAGTCATTTTGTGAAAAATTTACTTCAGACACTATCAAAAATTACATCAACAAGAATACATCCTGGGAAATAGAAGAACTGGAGAATAATGCATTCATTGTGCATTGTAAGCCTGATAATGCTCCGGCGAATGATGCCATTGCATTCAGGGCGGACATGGATGCGGTATGTGCGGGTGGCCATAATGAACCCGGACATTACTGCGGTCATGACGGACATTCTTCCATTCTTGCCGGACTGGCAGTAAGTCTGTATGAGAACAGGAACAGGCTTGATGGGAATGTGTATCTTGTTTTTCAACCGGCGGAAGAGACAGGCAAGGGAGCATTGGTCTGCCGTGATATAATCAGAGATAAAAATATCAAAGAGATATACGGTTTACATAATATACCGGGATACCGGATGGGAGATGTCCTTATAAGAAAAGGCACATTTGCCTGCGCATCAACAGGAATATCCATAAAATTTACCGGAACGCCAAGCCACGCAGCGTACCCGGATGCAGGACTTAACCCATGTATCAGTCTTGCCGGACTGCTTATCGAATTGCAAAATCTTACTAAGGATATGCAAAGTGATGGCGGAATAGTCATGATGACGGTCATCGGAATCGAAGCCGGAAGTGACAATTACGGCGTGTCGGCATCGGAGGGAACATTAAGGCTTACGTTAAGAGCCGAGAGAGGCATTGTATTCGATGAACTGGTGTCGCAGATAGAAAATAAAGCGCGCATCTATGCCGCAAATGGCGGATTTGATATTGAAATCGAACGCATTGAACCGTTTCCTGCTACCGAAAATAAAGATAAATCCGTTGAAAAAGTAATAAAATGTGCTGAAAGACTGGGACTTAACGTGCAGGAACTTATAGAACCTATGCGCTGGTCGGAGGATTTCGGATATTATCTTCAAGAGTGTGACGGCGCATTCTTTGGAATCGGGGACGGAGAAAATTATGCACAGCTTCATACGGTGCAATACGAATTTCCTGATGAAATAATTAAGAATGCCGTCGGACTTTTTACGGAACTCGCACTGGCGGCAGTGCCGCCTGCGGATATATCCGATATGTAAAATTCTTCTCTTATAGGGAATGGATTTACGCTGGTTGAATGGGGCGGCGCGGTTATAGGCTGATATACAGATTAAGAACTCCGGCCATGTTATGTGGCTGGAGTTTTGCATACTTGCATATGTTTTATGATGTGATATAATTATAGAGAACTAAATTAGCATAAAGGTGATTAATAATGAATTTAAGTGAAGACTCTAAATTTACGGTCAGACCTCTGACCAAAGATGATGTAGAGCAATATAACGCATTGTTAAGATATGCATTTCAGGTTACGGAACAGGATCTTGCCGAGACCGGATGGAAGGATGATGAAATCCAGCAGTCCAAGTTCCCGGTGCTTGAAAGAGCAGATGTACTCGGATGCTTTGATGATGATGAACTGGTATCACAGTTTGCGGTATATCCGCTTGATATGAATATATACGGACGCAAATACTCCGTGGGTTTTGTGACAAGTGTATGTACATATCCGGAGTATACGGGTCATGGAATCATGAAAAATCTCATGAGACGTGGTCTTACGCGCATGAAGGAAAACGGTAAGTCATTTGCACTTCTCTACCCATATTCCATACCGCTTTATCGTAATCTCGGATGGGAAATCATATCCAATAAGATGACATATATCGTTAAGGATACACAGATTCCGCGTAAGATAGAAGAACCGGGATATGTCAAACGTGTCGACTGGGATGATAACGAATTTGTGAATCTGCATACCAGGTTTGCCGAACAGACACATGGATGCCTGTACCGCAATAATCTTGCGTGGGAAGAATACTGGAGATGGGATGAGGATGATACATCAGTTGCTATATATTATTCTCATGACGGAACCCCGCAGGGATATATGGTATATATGATAAGTTCGGATATAATGCATATCAAGGAGATGATCTATCTTAACAGGGAGGCACAGCTCGGCCTCTGGGAATATGTATATGCACATGATTCCATGATAGATGAAGTTCACGGTAATAATTATTACAGTGAGCCGATTGCATTTGAACTGGATGACAGTGACATTAAGGAAACGATACGTCCGTATGCAATGGGAAGAATAATCGATTTCGGGCAGTTTATAAGCGATTATGCATGTAATCCGAAGGGAAAGAATGTTACTATCAGATTTGATATCGAAGATGACCTGCTTGAATGGAATAACAGTGAATATACCGTGCGTTTTAAGAAAGGCGCATGCAGCCTTACTGATGAAGAACCGGATTATGTTCTGCAGATGTCCATAGGAACGCTTACTACACTTTTTATGGGGTATAAGACTGCGGACAAATTATATAACATGAATAGAATTATCGGAGACATTAAGGCAGTTGAAGCACTTGATAATATTCTATATCATGAAATACCTTATGTATCAGATTATATTTAGAGGATAAAAATATGACTTTGAGAGATTTGAAAATCGGCGAAAGTGCGGTTATACGCACCGTCGGAGGCGAAGGTGCATTAAGACAGCACTTTCTTGATATGGGTGTAATTCCGGGAGCTGAAGTCACGGTCGTGAAGTTCGCACCGATGGGCGACCCGATGGAATTGCAGATACATTGTTACGAATTGACGCTGCGACTTGCAGATGCCAAACAGATTGAAGTTGAGCCTATCGATAGCAGGTCCAGAAGACATGAGAGCGCAAAAGGCGTAAACAATACCGTCCATCCGGGACTTGGTGAGGATGGTAAATATCATGTCAAGGCGGATGAGAATCCATTGCCGGATTCCCAGATTCTTACATATGCTCTTGTCGGTAACCAGAACTGCGGCAAGACGACACTTTTTAACCAGCTTACAGGCTCCAACCAGCATGTCGGTAATTTCCCGGGAGTTACGGTTGACAGAAAGGACGGCCCGATAAAAGGATACAAAAACACGCTTGTAACGGACCTGCCAGGAATATATTCGATGTCCCCGTACAGTAATGAAGAGATAGTATCGCGTAATTTTGTACTTGATGATAAGCCTGAAGCGATAATAAACATAGTTGATGCAACCAATATCGAACGTAATCTGTATCTGACAATGCAGCTTCTTGAAATGAACATTCCGATGGTAGTTGCGCTTAATATGATGGATGAGGTTACCGGAAACGGCGGTACAATAGATGTCAACGGAATGGAGTCCATGTTGGGAGTGCCGGTTGTACCTATATCAGCGGCTAAGAATGAAGGTGTTGATGAACTTATAAAACATGCCATTCATATTGCCAAATATCAGGAACGTCCCGGCAGGCAGGATTTCTGTGATGAGAATGATTTTGGCGGGGCAGTGCACCGCTGCATTCATTCCATAGCGCATCTTATAGAAGATCATGCAGAGACAGCCGGAATACCTGTACGCTTTGCAGCATCAAAGCTTATAGAGGGTGACAGCCTGATTCTGGAGAAATTGAACCTTGATAAGAATGAGATTGAGACACTTGAGCATGTTGTCATCCAGATGGAGAAAGAACGCGGACTTGACAGAAGTGCAGCGATTGCTGATATGCGGTTCTCATTCATCGAGAAAGTGTGTGAGAAAACTGTTGTCAAACCCAAAGAAAGCAAAGAAAGACTGCGCAGTGAGAAAATAGACCGTATTCTGACCGGCAAGTACACAGCAATTCCATGTTTTATAGCGATAATGGCAGCCGTATTTATATTGACATTCAATGTAATAGGTGCGGGACTTCAGAAGCTTCTTGAGATGGGCATAGATGCCCTGACGGGGGCTGTTGACAAAGGACTGAGTGCGGCCGGTGTAAATTCGGCATTGCACAGTCTTGTTATAGACGGTATATTTGCGGGCGTCGGTTCGGTGCTGTCATTTCTTCCGATCATCGTAACATTGTTTTTCTTCCTGTCACTTATGGAAGATAGCGGATATATAGCAAGAGTTGCGTTCTTTATGGATAAACTGCTGCGTAAAATAGGACTTTCCGGCCGAAGCATCGTTCCGCTTTTAATCGGATTCGGATGTACGGTTCCCGCAGTAATGTCTACGAGGACACTTCCAAGCGAAAGAGACCGTAAGATGACGATTTTACTGACCCCGTTTATGAGCTGTACGGCGAAGCTTCCGATATATGCATTTTTTGTAAGCGCGTTTTTCCCAGGCAAGGGCGGAATAGTGATGACGGCATTATATTTTCTGGGAATTGCGGTAGGTATTCTTGTTGCATTCATTTTTAAAAAGACATTATTTAAAGGCGAGGCAGTTCCTTTTGTGATGGAGCTTCCGAATTACAGACTTCCGGGAATTAAGAATGTTGCGCAGTTGTTGTGGGAGAAAGCTAAAGATTTCCTGCAGCGTGCATTTACCATAATTTTGATTGCGACAATGGTAGTGTGGTTTTTACAGAGCTTCAACTGGCATTTCAATATGGTAAGCGATTCATCGGAGAGCATACTGGCTGCCGTAGCCGGATTTATTGCGCCGGTATTTGCACCGTTGGGACTCGGCGACTGGCGGGTGGTCACATCGCTTATAAGCGGATTTATGGCCAAGGAGAGTGTTGTATCTACATTGGAAATTCTGTTTGGCAGCAGCGTGTCAACGGCATTTACCACACTTTCGGCAGTTTCATTGTTGGTATTCAGCCTCCTGTACACGCCGTGTGTGGCAGCCATATCTTCGATAAGAAGAGAACTCGGGCATAAATGGGCAGTGCTTGTTGTGGTATGGCAGTGTGCTATAGCGTGGATTGCGGCATTTCTGGTAAGGATGATTGGGATGCTTATAGGATAAACAAAACAGCCATTCAATGAGGTGGCCCCAAAAAGTTAGACTTTTACGAGACGACTTCGGTCGTCTCGTTTTTCTTTATGCAGCTAGAAGATGA